>Ga0247722_10000598_pt1 | contig 21549 bp, 15 predicted proteins | sample MSEWelMarce3H_FC_FD_189094 | JGI IMG/M metagenome (GOLD analysis project Ga0247722, IMG submission 189094) | Subsurface sediment microbial communities from gas well in West Virginia, United States - MSEEL Well Study Marcellus 3H_FC | ecosystem: Environmental > Terrestrial > Deep subsurface >... | reverse complement strand
TGGGTTGTACGGATTGCAAAAGTAAAAAGAATATAAAGTTAAACAATACAATATCTAATAATTTCAAAATTGACCACAATTTACCAAATACAGCTTTATTCAGCGGTTTCTGGGGAAAGATTTTATATTTCATGATATTAATGCTTATAGCTTTAACACCAATAATAAATTTTGCAGCAATATATATGTTTTATATAGCTGTTTTCAGTAAAAATGTAAACAAAAAAGTCAAAAATGCCGAAGAATCTAAGAATATTGACGAAGCCTAATGATGGCGATAAACATGTAAAAATAAGGCTGGAGCAGACATTTGATTTTTTAGAGGTTCTTTCATTGAAATTAACTCAAGCAGATGTTTACAGAAAATTTGCTGCAGATTATGGAGTCTTAGTAGGCCGAGTAATTGCAAATGGCGGATTTGGCGTACCAAATGCCAAAGTAGCAGTATTTGTTCCCATAGACAAAAATGATAATTCTTTAGTGCAAAGCTTGTATCCTTATGAAACAACAAAGGATATAAATCATGAAGGTGTGAGATATAATCTGCTTGAGGATGACAAACAATTTTCATGTCATAAACCAATAGGAACCTTCCCGAACAAAAGAAAAGTTCTTGACAATGATGTTTGGCTGGAAATATATGACAAATACTATAAATTTACTACCACAACAAATTTTGCTGGGGATTATATGATATTTGGTATTCCAATAGGAAATCAGAATATTCATATGGATGTCGATTTGTCTAATATTGACCATATTTCTGTAAAACCATATGATTTAATAGATCAAGGATATAACGAGAATTTATTTGAATCAAGAACTACTTTCAAATCTGGTACAGATCTTGGAAGCCTTGTTCAAGCTCAATCCAGAGATTATTCTGTCAACATATTACCATTTTGGGGTGATCTTGAGGAAAACGAAGTTGGAGTTAACAGAGTTGACTTTAATCTTGGGATAGAAATCACCCCAACTGCAACATTTTTTGGTACCATTTTCACAGATTCAAAGAAGTCTTCAGTAAGAAAAAAATGCCAACCAAGAGAAACACTTGGTAATAACTGTGAACTTGCAACAGGTAAAGGAAGAGTTGAAATGATCCGAAGAATATCCAGAGATTCCACTGAAGTTGAATTGATTGATTTAGAATCAAAACAAATTGATGAGAATGGAAATTGGGCTTTTACAGTTCTAATGAATTTAGATAGAGTTGTAACAGATGACTTTGGAAACCTTGTTCCTTCAGAAGATCCAAATGTCGGAATTCCAACAAGGAGTCAAGTGAGGTTCAGAATGTCTTTGGAAGAACATGGAGGTGGTCTAAAGTATAGGACTGCAAGTTATTTGGTGCCAAATATGTACAATCGATTTGAATTTGGAAATGATACTGAAGACTTCGATTTTTTTGAAATGAGGTGGAAAAAAGTTTATACTGTAACAAATTATATTCCAAGGTACCAAAAGGTAAATAATACAGCGGATACTTTTTTACATACAGGTATTAAAGATATTGGAGAATGTGAAAATACTGCACCATTCCCATTTAATAGAACTGCAACAATTGTAAAAACATTTTTTAGTATTATTTGTTTACTTATAACAGTTATAGCCGCAATATTACAAGCTATAAATTTTATAATCGGGTGGTTATTTGAAGTTGGAATAAAATTCATGTGTTTCTTAAAACATCCGCTTCCATTTAACTCAAATAAAAGAGCTGCTTGTAGATGTCAGGGTTGTTATAACACATACAATTTTTTTAACGGTACAGTAAGTACTCCAGAGTTTCCACCATTTTGGTTAACTCCCCCTTGTACGGAATGTCAAGAGTGTGCAGTATGCTACAATGGAGATAGTGAAGGTGGCGATTCAGGATCTACAACATATTCGTTTAAAACAGGAACAACATTTTATCCAGCTTATATTAATAATATTGTGAATGGCTCAAATGCAGATGATAGCCCAGGATCAGGATATTGGGTTTCACCTGTTGCAGGTGGGCAATTTTATGTAATCATTACAGGAGGAGTAATTACAAATGTTTATATATTAGATCAAACAGGATATATAGATTTACCTAATTATACTATTCTGATTCCTCCAGGTGCTGTAGATTTAGGCAGTGGATTATCAAACGGCTTTACTTTTGATTTAAATAACCAAGATATTTTTATATTTGAAGATGATTATTCAGGAAAACCACCTGGAACTTACACTAATATTGCAAGTTCTGCAGGCACCCCAGGATATTCTTATTCAAATGGTAATGGTAATAGTGCCATTTTTGATATAACAATCAATTCTGCAGGCGTACTTGATTCAATTACTATAAATGGAACTAATAGTGGGAGTGGATATAATGCATACTGGGACTCATTACCCACTTACGAAGTTTTTTCAACAAATGATCCAGGAACTTTAGGTGGCATTGGCATATCTTTTAGTTTTGCAATATCTGCATTTGAGACAATTATTAATGGCATAGATTGCAGTTCGTTTGACTATTCCACCTGTGAGAGCCAGTGTACAGATTGCGAAGTTTCAGTAATTACATTACGGTGTAATGATGTTCCCTATACAAATGCGCTTGAGTGGTCAGAATGTATAAAAGAAAATTTGGCTGAACAGTTAGGCGTTATTAAATACAATTTTTATAATGATTGGGTTATAGGATCTCTATATTCAATTCTTTTTGACTATAAAATTAAATTAAAAAGAAAAGGAAAGTCTATAGAAAGATTTTGTGATTTCGATTGTAGAGCTCCAGGAGTGCCTATTCCACCTACAACAGATCCTAATTATAAACATAGAAAAAATAGATGTTATAATGCATCAATCGCAGATAGCCCTTATTTTACAGTTAACAATCCTGTTTGTCCTGCAATTGCCAATTGGGAAGTATATGAAATTGATTCACCTGCAGGCAATGATGAACAAGGGAGAGGATTAATAGTAGAATATGATGGAAATCTTTACTATTCCGCAAGGCATGATAAAAATATTAATACTGTAACTGATATTAATAGTTTATCATCAACAGCTCCAGAGGCAGGAAGATTAATCCCATATGACAGCAATAATACAAACAAGGATGACAAAAGAAAACTTCTTTTTGCAACAAATATTATAGAGCTTGGCAGCATGGTTTCATGTGATATTGACAATGAACCATTTTTGGTCGATAATCTTGAGGCAACAACATATCAAAAAGATAATGGTACAAATACTTTATTTAATTTTAACGATTGTTTTAGTGCTTGCCCATTTAATAGAAATGGAATTCAATTGATGTCTCAAGCAGGCATAGAAATAGCTTTTGCAGAAGCCGCTGATACACCAATCATACTTGGTGATGATGGAGAGATTTATAATTTAATAGGAGATATTTGGGATATACCTGATTATGGTGGTACCCCGTCTTCCACGTCTTTAGGCATAATTATTTTTGATAGAGATGACATCATCCTCCGAAGAAAGTTATGTGAAAATTTTAATTATTACGGTGCACCAAGAACTTATACTTCTACAGAAAGCCCTCAAGGAGGGGATGCATATCTTAGTTCAGCAGCAATATTACCTGATGTTGCAGAAGTTTTAGAATTTACTACAGATGTTTGTGCTGGATTTGATGACAATGTTATACCTTCACAAAGAATGCACCCATATTACATGTATTTTGGTATCAGACAAGGACAAACTGCCTTAGATAAACTAAGAAAAAATTATTTTGATAGATGTACAGATTAAATGGATAGAATAGAACGAATTACCCTCAATCAGTTCAAAAATAAAGTAAATGTAAATTCAAACTTTCATCTGAAACAACAATTTACCCACACACATAATCTTATTCCAATTGAACCAATGGAAGAAGAAGTGGACATCTCTAAGCAATTTTCAAAAGAAAGGGATGAGGTAAATTGTTACAGATTTCTAGGGAATTTAAATATTGTTGCTTCAAATGTATTATTTAACTGGAACGGAGATTATTCTTATGAAACAATCCTTAATTATATGGATTTTGATCAAGGTGAATTAGATTCTACCAATGAATATGTTTATACTCAAGGGGAAATATTAAAAGAAAAAAATGGTTGGTTCTACTATCTTGCTACAGGTGAAACAAATTGCAATAAAGAGTATCTTGAACCAATTCCGACCAGATTTCCCCCATTAAATTTAGATGGAGACTCAAATTGGAATGTTTATTTGACTTACCCTAAAGAAATAAATGTAAAAGACTTACAATTCAATGGGGTTTCTATTGAAGATGGGATTGCTGTGTATTCTGGGACAACTGTTATGATTGATAACAGACCAATGACAGCAATAATCTGTTCAATTAATCACGGTCTTTCTATTGGAGATGAAATTGTTATTAAAAGTAACCCAATCTTCCCTGCAGTTGATACAGGATATGAAGGAATATTCAATATTTATGCTTTAGGATTCGGAGATGGAACTTATGAAACAAACACATTCGTGTTGGACTATGTGATTTCAGGAGGGCTTCTTCCAACAACTTTTGATAATACTAGAACTTCTTTTAAAAGAAGAATAGAGGGATATGAATCAGAGTATTATAGCAGATGGTTCAAAAAGATGACAAAAATTAATGAAGTTGACTTGTATAATACTGCATTTGCCACAAACATCTATAGAGACCAGATTTACTCATTTAATTTTAAAAATGTTCAAGACACATCTGAATTAACAGACCATCTTAATAGACCTTTAACAGAAGTTTACTTATCTATTATAAAGAAACAAGATATTTATTCTAATGGGGATAATGTTTGGACAACTGTTGAAAGTGGGTTAAATACTGTTATATATAACTCTGATTATGATATAAATACGTTAAATTCAGTTTCACTTATTGATTCTGTTGAAGAAAATGTTAATGGGACATCTGAAACATTCTTTGGAGATATTGTAGAATATAATAAAATCTCACAAATTGAAACAATTTTAGAAGTAGCCTATCATAGATTCAATACATTAAACCGTGAAAATAACAATTTTTTAGAAGGATATTACTATAAACCACATTACAAAAATCAAATTAAAAAGCTATCAAATTATGTTCAAGTTAAGTACAGTCAGACTGACGATATACCAGACTATGCAACAAGTCTTGACGATGGGAGAAATATTTGGAGAGATGTTCTACCCAATGATTTTACTAACAATAACACAATATCATTTTTAAACGGATGTCATTATATTTATCAGAATATAAATTTATTTGTTAAAAGGCAAGATCCATGTAATCTTTATGAGATTCCAAATATTACTGTTGTAAGCGGAAATTGTGTGACAAATGAACAATTTGTTGAGACCACACCTACCAATAATTTCTGTGAGTAATGGAATCTATTAAAATAAATATAAGAAGCCTTGGCTCTCAAGAGAATTTTATTAAAATTCCTTTGGGGCAAAGCTTTGTGCCTATGGATAATGCAGAAATTGCAGAAAATAAATTTCTTGAGGATGCAATTCAAGCTTCAATAAACCCAATTGAAGATTATGAAAAAATAAAGTTTGTTCCATATAATGGAGTAGATGAAATTATTATAAGCTTGAAGACCACTGGTGGTGCAGCTTTGAATTATAATAGTTTTGGCCACTCTGATGATGATCTTTTTTTCTTAAGGAATTCTTTTAAGAATTCATTCATAAAGTTAAACTTCTACGATTCACCAAATCCTTCCAATAGACGTTTAGCATTCCAATCAATTGTTTACAATCAAGTAAACATTGATCAAAGGGATCCGATTACATATCAACCTCTTCCAACAATAACAATGCCAATAACATATAGAATTGTTGACCCAATTAGGTTAAGAAATGGTATTTCTGAAGGATTTTACATGTATTGGTTAAAGAATCCTCAATATAATTCATATCCAATCAATTTTTTTATGACTGCAGCCTATCATAATGCATTAGACGGAATCATTACACCGTTGATGGCATATGACTATCCTAACATTCCTGTGAATGTTTATAATGGTTTCAATTTTGTAAAATATACTTTAGTAAGTTTAAATAATATCAATGAATATCATGTAAAAATGGATGATACAAAAACAGGCTATGATTATAGAACAATTTCAAATGTTGGCTCAAAATTAAACATAGATTTTTATATTCCTGATTTATTATGATAAAAATTCAAAAGCAAGTCTCTTTAGAATCCTTGAGAAATCGAGAATATCCGACAATTCGACCAGGAATCAATACAACCATAACAGATATTAATGGGTGCCCAATTATACCTATTTCAATAGGAGCTGAGGACTATGTCAATAAAAATGAAAAGTATGGGGAAATAGATAAAAGTTTTATTTATCTCCCAATACACTTTACTCAAACTTTTGATAACATTGGAATTTTTACAAATGAAGAATTTATTGCTGCAGATTATATCATTAATTCGGAGCCAGATGTCTTTCTAAGGGAAGCTGGAGTTACTTTGGAGAATTACTTTACTTTTGAAGAATATTTGATTACAGGCACAACAGAATCACAAATAGATGCTGTTAAGACTTATAGTCAAACTAATCCGTATGCAGTTGGCTTAAATTTATCCGATACACCTTCTTTAGATTTTTCAGGTGTCCTTGAGATTTCAAATTCAAGTATAATTTATGTGATAGGAGGAGCAGTCGATAATTCTGGTGCATATGTTATTGGAACGGGGATTATTTATGAAACATTTAATTTCAATAGAGTAGTAAAAAATCCTATAACAGGCTTATATTCTGAAGTACCATACACAACTTTCAAATTTTATAATAAGGGTATCCGAGATTATAATACTGTTCTAAAGGCAATCATTCATGAGGAGAAATATTTGAATGTCGTATTTGAACCAAGGATAAACAATGAAGTCCTAATTGATAGAGGTACTGTGAATGTGTTTGAAAGACATTTTAAATTTTCAGAAATAGATTCTGTTGAACAATTGATGAGATATGGGCAGGGATTTTTTAATGTGAAAAAAATCTTAGTTTAAAAATAAAAATTATATATTTATAATAAAAAAAGAATGGCCACAGGAGTTTTTGGAACCAAAAGGAGTGCAGATTTTAAAGTACAGGATTGTGAAATCTATTATACTTATAATGCTGATAGAGGCACAGCTTCTTCGGAAGTATTACAATTGAACCCATTGCAAGTTCTTCAGAAGATTGATGATCCTAATGATGCTGGAACAATCTTAGGTGGTTTATACAATCTTATTTTGCCAACAGCAGTATTTAATAAAAAGGGCTTTTACAATATTTATATAAGACCAAGGAGAATGAAGGTTCGTATTTCAGATTGTGGTGTTTTAGCGTCTAAAGCAGATATTAGAGGTGTATTATTCGATTTGACAAGTATAAGTAATGAAGATGTTTCAAAATTTGAAAATAACGGTTTAATCGGCTATAGAATTGAATATATTTCATCAAATCCAACTGCGGATGAAAAAAAGATTCAAAATCTTTTCAGAATTATAACTTCTAATAATAAAGTTGAACCTGTTAGTGAAAATTTAAATAATACAACACAAAAAGGTGTGAAGTATCGATTGAATGACAATAGTTCACTTGTTTTTTGCACTGTAACGCCTTCATCGGCACCATCAGTTAAACCTAATGCAGTTCCATTTATTGGCACACCAAATCAAGAAGTTTATTTGATACCAACATTTTTTGATGAGGTAAATATTGAATTAGAGCTTACAGAACATGATTTTGATACCTTGGCCATTGGTCTATTTGGAAATCAAACAAAATCTGTTGCGGATGGGGTTAGAACATATTATGATGAAAACAATGAAATCTACAAACAATTTTCTGAATATGTTATTAAAGATGATGTAGGTGAAGAAAAACTTTATGAGGTAAAAGAAGAAAAGGAAACAATAGATTTTTCAAAAGATTTTAATAACATTTCAAATATATAATGGCTGAAAAATTTGTAGGAATAGTTCCACACAAAACAAATGATTTATTATTGAATTCACTTGCCACAGTTATTACAACTGTCGGTGGGGTGGATATCACTACAAATTTATCTCCTTCAACAGAAAAATCTTATCTTCCACCTAAATTTTCAACTTTTTATACTTTAGAGTCTGTTGGAGAAATCTCTTTAAAGAAATCCCTTCTTAATCCTGAGAAACAGTTACAACTTTCTTTAAATTATACCAATGCAAAATATTTTGCAAAATATGGTTCTTTATTTGAATTAGTAAGAGTATCCCTGGAAACAATTGCTTTAAAATTTCCTGCTTCAATATATTCAAAAACAAATGTTCTAGGATCAGTTGGAAGCAATGTAATTAACTCAGGATATTATTATATAGATGATACGACTACATTTCAAGCGAATGTAAGTTATTTTTCCAATCCATTTAACATATATTTTCTTAATAATGAAAATTATAAGTTTCCTGATGAAAGAACTGCAGACTTAAGAAATCTTTCTAAAAATTATTATAAATATGAGTTGATTGTTGACGGTGTCATTTATCCTATATTGGAATTTACTCCTTCAAAAAAATCTACAAATGATTTTTGCGCAATCAAGGTTAAGGGGAATCCATTTGAGCTGGGTAGCAGTTCAACGGAGTTCTATATTAAGCCTATTGAAACTGAATTTGATAAATTTTATGATTCATTAGAACCGTTTGAACTTTATTTAGTTAATAGAAATGGTAACAATGCAATTTTTCAGGCCACAGAAGAAGTTGATGGCGGAATATTTTTAGATTATCTCCTTTCAATAGAATTCCCAATGCGTGACCTTTATAATCTGGACATGACCTCCACAGATTATGAAGTTTATTTAACAGATTTATTGGCTTATGCTGAAAAATTTGATGAAGAGCAGGGAAATTTACTTATGCGTAAACTTGTGCCAGATAGTGTACAAAGCGTTACTCTTGAGGATATAAATGCCACTTATCCAACTTATGGAGAGATCAATAGGCTTCTTATTGTCTATGGAAGAAACCTTGATAATATAAACCAATACATTGAAGGGATAAGATTTTTGAACACTGTTTCATACAATAGTAGAGATAGTATTCCTGATGCCTTATTACCTGAATTCGTAAGAATGTTGGGTTGGGATTTAGATGTAAATCCTACAATTCCTACAGAACAGTTAAGATTGCTTGCATTGAACTCTTCTTGGATATTCAAATCTAAGGGAACTCGAAAGGCTGTAGAATTTCTTTTGAATTTTTTTGGCGTTCCTTTGGAAATTGTTGATTATAATGAACATGTAATCAGGGCAAAAAAACCAATAGATGTTGAACAACTTAAATTTTATTATTCTCTTATCAGTCCTGCTTCAGAATTTGATATTGAGCTACTTCCTATTGATGAAAATGGTTATCCGAAGTATTTTATTGATACTGATTTAGATTATTTCCAAAGATATGGAGAAATAGATCGTGGTAATTCTTATTTCTATAAATATGTCAATTTATTCCCACCAGAATTTACTGGTGCCACTGTTACATATGTTGAAGATATTGTTACCTATAAAACTTTATTTGAACAAGATTTTGATGGCACAGGTAATACTTTGGCATACGATATTGTTGATAGCAGTTTAATTACCAATGAATGTTATACTGTTACAGGTGAAACAGTTCCCGACCCTTATCCAGAAATTTTTCTTGATGAGTGTGGATGCCCGTTACCAATTTCAGATTCAACATTGAAAATTTGTGTAGAACCTAAATCTTTATCTGGTTGCACAACTATAATTGCAGATATATGGTACGATTGTATCAGTGGAAGCACTGCAATCCTTCATATTAATCCTATTGGTGGAACAGCTCCTTATGAATTCTTTGGTGCCTCTGGAGAACAAATTGTTTCCACTGGAGATACATTTAATATTTATGTAACAGATTCAAAAGGATGTTCTTCTGCTATATATAGTATAACAATTGACTGTCCTGATCCATGTTTATCAACAGATTTAGTTATCGATTTGTCATATGATTGCATTTTAGATGAATTTGGAAGAAATACAGGGGATGCAATAATCAATTTGACTCATAATGGAACCTGGGTTTCAGGTGTAGTAAGTGGAGACACAATTACAGACGGTGAAATTGCTTCTGTAACAGTTCAAGATTTATATGGATGTGTTTTAACGCAAACTTTGCTTATAGAGTGCCCAATTCCTTCAGCCCTTGTTTGCGATCAAGAGATTTCAGCAAATATTTCCATAGAAACAACGAGTATTCAATTTGAAGAATATCTTGGAAAAATGAATGTTGTTTATGACTTAGAACCTGTTCCTGTAGGATATATAATCGATACCGTCACAATGACAGTTGAAGTTGGAACTAATGCTATACTACCAGGTGGTCTACCTGTAATACAAACATTTAATTCTTTGACAGGTGTGAAAACTGTAGATTTAGATTTTACAGGATTTTTGGCACTTACTTTAGAAATACCTTCAACACTCACTGCTGAAATTACCTTAGACATAGTATTTATTGATGCATGCGAATATTCAACAACAAAGTCATTAACTATCAACCCAAGATTACTTGGCGATAATGATGAAATAACAGTATTAATGATTCCTTAAAAATGGCCTGCTTAGAAAACGTTAGAATAAAACAAACAGTTACCTACAATAGTACTCCAGATACAATAAATGGATTACTAAATGGTAATGTTTTGCTTGAAATATTCAATACCTATGGCAATCCAATTTCTGGTGAAATAACTATAGATAAAATTCGTGAACTTCCTGTTGTTGATATTGATGATGAACCAATAACTGAAACACAATCCATAACTTCCACAGGAGATACATTTAACTTCAATTTCTATTATCCTTCCAATGAACCAAAAAATATTGTAATTGGTGTAAAGGTAAAAATCAGAGTTTTAGATTGTTTTTATGAAGCCTCTTGCAGCCATATACTATTAACCCCAAACCCTGATGAGGACTTTTCATATTGCGATAAGTTCGTTCAAGGGTACGATGTTATTTCAGGTTGTACTGATTCAGCTTATTATGAGTATAATCCAAGTGCAAACTTTGATGATGGCAGTTGTTTAAATTTGAAACCTGTTTTTGGATGTACAAATTCGTTGGCTGCAAATTATAATCCTCTTGCAACATTTAATGACGGAAGCTGTGTGTTTTCTTCAGGTTGTACAAACCCTATCGCAGTGAATTACGATAGTTCTGCAGTAATCGATGACGGTTCTTGTGAATGCGGTGATGTTAATATCAGATTAGATTTTGATCTTGCTTCAGGGGAATCTTATGTTATTGAAGCAGATTGTGAATATCTTTTGGAATTTAATTTGCTTACAGAGATAAATTGTGGTAAACTTATTGATTATTTGGTTGACAACCCAAAGACAATTTTAGAGGTTCTTGAGGAATTAAAAATAAATGTTCAGACTTTTGTCCTTACTGATGAAGAAGGTTTAATTTTAGATTATACAGGTGGTACTTTAGAATATTCAGGTACGACAGATACATTGCTAATTCAAAGTGAGAACGTTTATTCTTTTGATAGAACTGTGCAGCCTTATGGAATTGGGTTGTATGGGGAAACTGAAGATTGTAACTTTGTGAACCAACTTATTTCAGCTGAACTTGGGATTGATTGCCCTACGGAAACAGAGCTTTCAAATAGATTTTTAAATTCCTGGAAAAAATATAGCTATGTTCTAAATTCAGATTTAATTGGAACATTTATCAGAATGGGATTAAACTTCGCAGAATTCAATTTTGGTCTTTGTACATATATTGACAATGTTAAGTTAAGCAAAACCTGTACTAAAAAACAGGACAGATGTGTTATAATCCCAAGCAAATATGGGTTTGAATTAGATAAAGTAGTTGATAATAAGAAATCATGGGTTTATTCTGAAGAAAAAACCGATCGTCTCTATGAATTTCCAACTCAAGAGACTGATTATGTTGATTATAATTCAAAACTTACTTTTAATACAAAAGAAATTGAATTAACTGTTAATCCAGTGAAATACATTGAATCAGATGTACTTTCATACTATGATTATTATAGTAAGTTTTTTACAGCCATTGATAGTAGATATGCTCTTTTGGATGCTGATTACATCAAATATCAGTCAATAGATCCTATTGGAAGGCAGCATATTAGACAATATCCATTCCTAAATACCATTTATGAGCAATATTTGGATGGATTGGATTGTGCACCAACGAAAGCTCTTGATTACCCTTATGGGCTCGAAATAATTGACAAAACTGGAAACTATTGGTACACAGCTGTCAAACAGGTAATGCATGCAACTACTATTTGGAATGGTGCACAATTTACTTTGAAAAACAATGCTTTTCATAAGCCAAAATTTGCTTACAAAAGATATACAATTGGTGGGCCAAGTGAAACAGAGGTGCCATGTACCACAAGTATTGTTTCACCTACATCAAATTTTCTCTCAGTAGTTTTTTGGTCAAAATCTGAGTCTTCAGGGACATTACTTCAGTCAGTAGATTTTACTGATGGTGATACAATAATAACTGTAAATCCTACAGATAGAGATATGATTCCTGATGGAGTTTTATTTGCTGCAGATTTACAGACATGGTTGGATTCTAATGGTGGTGGAACAGTCACATGGCTTACTGCTGGTCAATTTATACCAAATGTATTTGTTCCAACAGTATTAGGATTTTACCTTGTAGTTCAATCTAACACTCAAATACTTTCAACAGTTTATTATGACACAGGAGGAGAACCAATAGCAAACAATGCTGATACCAGTTGCACTAATAGTTATACCATAGACTCAAGTAGTCAATATATTACCTCACTTACAATTAACGGAACTGAAATTGTTCCAGTTGATACATTATGGGATATGTCAACTATAGAAGGAGTAACTACTGCACAAATTGCTATTAATAGTTTTATTACTGGTTTGGCATATGTAATTACTGACATATACTATTTATTCATTTCACTGCCAAATTGTGAAGAGATTGTTTTAACCACTATTAACAATTGCCCTGATAACATGCCTACTATAGAATGCAATGTTTTATCAGACAGTTGTTATTCTGAAGCATTTTCAAACATAGACAATCTGCTGACATTTGACTTTGGAAATATTCAATGTACTTCTATTTATACAGGAGGCACCTTCGGATATTCAGGTACAAATGGAGATGGTTATTTCTTAGGAAAGATTGTGCAATATTCAACGAATGAAAATGGCTATAATAATATTGAAAATACAATTGGATTTGACGATTCTTCTTGTATCTCTGGGGAACCGATTGCTTGTGAAAGTGTGACAATTCTTCCAAATCTTTCTTATGAATGTATAACTGTTGACGGAATAAATACAGGATTTGCAACTGTAACTGTAGCTCCTACAGGGGGTCAGGGGCCTTATACTGTAGCAAATGCATTTGATCCAGATGCATTTGTAATTATAGCTGAAGGAGATTCTTATAGTAATAGTGATTTAGATGGAGTTGTTATATCAATAATTGTTACTGATGCAAATGGTTGTATTGCTGCACCTGAATTGAGCACAGTAACAGTGGATTGTCCTATTGATGTAAATAATTGTACTCCAATTATTGATTACACTTGTAGTGGTGAAACAAATTTTGCAACATTACAAATTTCTTCAGTTGGTGGGACTGCTCCATATACTTACTATATTACAAACAATGATGTGGAAATTACTGAAGACGAAGTTGTTGAAAATGGGGATGTTATATATGTTCTAATAACAGATTCGAATGGATGTACAGGTGATACCTCAATAACAATTGTTTGTCCTATTGATCTAGGTTTAACATGTCAAGATGTTGCAGACGCACTTACAATAAACATAAGGACTGCAATAAATAAAATGTCAAGTTACCCAAGCTTACCTGTAGGAGCTCATGCAACTGATTGTGATGTTAATTCTACAGTTACAGGTTTAGGAGCACTTGGCTTATCATATTCAGATATAATAAGTATAGAGTATACTGTTGAAGATATTACACCTACATTAATAAACCTTTCAGATTTTCCGCCATTTCCTACTAGTAATCCATTTATTTTCACAAGACCTAATCCAAATTCAACAGCAGACATATCTGCAGTATACTCAGGTATTTGTTCAGGTACAATGACTGCAAACTATAATGTGCTTGTTAAATATACCATACAATATGGAGCTTTAACATGTGAAATTTGTGGAACTGCAAACGTGAATGCAAATTATGATTGCTCAGGATTTAAAACAGCTACATTAACACCACTTACCTTAACCGTTTGTTAAAATGTCATACATAATAGAAAAAAAGAGTCCTTTAATCTTAACAAAGTTAACTGCCAAAGGACGTGAGAAAATTGCAAGAGGTTCACTCACATGGAGCTACTGGTCATTAGGTGATTCAGAAGTAGATTATGAGAATATTGACTTGATCCCAACTTCCCTTGGAGCTGCAAATATCCTCAAACCAAAAGATTTTCAACCGAATCTTAAGACTTATCTTGAGCAGGCTGAGTGCAACATCTTGAATCAATTGACAGCTGCAGAAAGGCAAACTGTTGAATGCTGTGTAAAGAATAAGGCCATTGAAAGAGGTTTCTTCTCAGGAACCACGGATAGTCTTATAACAAATGCAGATTACATTAAAACTATTGGAAAAGTGACTCTTTCACAGTTCAATGGTGGAAATACTATAGACATTGGAACAGTTGATTTTTCTGACGGAGATTATATTCTCTTTAAAATTGCAAAACCTAATACAGGCGATCTTTCTTATGAAGAAACTGAAGCTGCAGTCCTATACCTTTGGTACAAAATTGAAAAAACTCCTCTTTCAACAATTATAACTGTTGACAGATATTTACCATATTTCTCGTTTTTGACAGATGTTCCAGTGAATTTCTATATTTTTCCTGGAGGAGAGTCAATCACAGAATTTTATGGCAGTGGTTCAACAATTCCTTATTGGAACAGTGAAACCCTTGAGTTCTTAAGCACATGTGATGTTTCTCAAGAGGATGTAAATGTTCTCAATATGAACAATGTGTGGAATGAATCAATGATAGGCACTCAACCTACTTATGAAGGCTATAATTTCTTTGGATCAATGGATTACATTGGACAAAAAGAATATCTTGGGTACAACATTGATTGCCCAGAAGTAGTAGTTGAAACAGGTGACTGTGAGGATAAATTGGCAAGTGTTTATGATGATTATATCAAGGGAATCAGTATCATCCACTTCAGCAATTTAAATATTTCTAATGATTATGGTGAAAAGTTTTTTATTGACCATGATAATGGAGAGTTTTTGACAATTAAACTCCCAACAGTTATGTGGCACAGAAGATGGTTTGGTGGCTCAGGACTTGGAAATGTCATTGGGATGGAATTTGTTAGCTCTGGAGATACAAAAATTGTTGCAAACAGTGAGATTGAATATTATGAACTCGTTGAAGACCCAACATTGATCGATCCTTCAGGAACACCAATTTGCGTTGGAAGAGTTTATCCTCAATTGAAAATTGTTACAATCCATGATGAAGAATTGTTGGCCACAATGTCATACAAAGCCAGCAGAAACTTTACTTTGCCAAGAGTTGATGGAAGACTTATTTTTCCTATTAATGGTTTGAACACAGGTGTGCTTCCAAAAGGTAAGACCATGTACATGACGTATGTTTTAGAAGCAAACAATGGGCTACAATACTTTTTACCTCAACAGAAACTCACAAAATTCATCAATAACTCTAAAATCGATAGAGATATTGAGTTTTCTTTGGAAGATACTGGTTTTCTTCCGTATATGAGGCAGTATGAACAAGGTGGTTACGATGGATTAGGTTTTTATGCCCATAGATTCAAAGTTCTTGTGCAAATTGTTGATAATGCTGATGATAGACCAGATCCAGATAATTGGATTGCAATCAATTATACAACAAATGCTATCACAGCTTCAAATGGTTATACAATTAACCCAAATTTATTTGAAAATCAGAGTATTCCTCAGACAGGATTTGTATTAACAAAAACAAAATATACTACTGGCTCACTTTATAATTTGAGTATTCTTCAGATTCCTCTTTTGAATTGCCCTGAAGAGTTGCAGTTTGGAGATGAAAGATTTTTCTTTGGGAATTTGGATACATCTATTGGAGCTTGTATTTATCGAACAGTATTTAGATTGAATATTGATTCAAATTTATATGTCAAATCAAGCAATCCTACTTGGGCTGAGGGAGACGATTTATATTTCACTGAAATTGGAATTTATGATGAAGCACAAGATTTGGTTGCAATCACAAAAATGAGCAGGCCTATTAAAATGCCTGAAAACACAAAATTTGCAGTTGAAATTTCTTTAGATTTTTAAGCGTTTTAATAACTATAAGATATTTATAATTAAAATATAAAAAGATATGAAAGTTTCAATAAATGAATTGAAGTCGATGATAGCAAAAATCATCAAGGAAGAAAAGTCTAAAACTTTTACTAAATCTAAAACAGCAAAAAAACTTAGTCTTAACGAGCTTAGAGGCCTTGTTAAAAATATTATTAAAGAAGAGATGGGTGGAACACCTACAATTGTAGATTTAATGTCTCAAGGTTTGGTAAAACTTTATAATGTAGATAAAAATAAATTCGCTAAAACTGGTGGAGAAGGGATGCCATTAACAGAATTGCCAAATAAAACTATTAATGGAAAATTGGTTTTTATACAAAATGTTCCAGCCGCAAAGTTAAATCTTGCAAGCACAGATTTACAAAAAGGATTTACAAAAGGAAGTTATATTGAAGGGCTTTTTACTGAACAAGGATTGAATTATGGAGAATTATTTCCATATAAGGCAATAGATCCTAATGCTCCACAAGAAGATCCTTTAAATAAAAAGTCTGTTAAAGGAACCCCAATCATCCCAAGGGTTGCTGCAAATCCTAATACAAGAATAAAATAATAAAAGATAACCAGAGCTCTCCTATAAAAAGGAGAGTTTTTTTTTTGATAAAAATGTTACATATTAACAATAAACAATGCAACAGAAATATATTCTTTCTTTAGATGTAAGTACTTCCACATTAGGAATCAGTCTTTTTGAAGATATGGGTTCCTATGGAAAATTAGTTATCCTTACACATTTTGAACCAAAGTTAAATCCTGAACCTGATACACAACTTGAACGTCTAAAAGAAAAAGCCGATCTTTGTGTTGAAAAATTGTTCCTTGATTTCGGTGACTATAATATTGTCAGGATTGTTGTAGAACAACCTTTACTTAATTCAGTCACTCAAAAGATTGCAAAGCTTCTTGAGATATTCAATGGGTACCTGACAACAAAACTTTCCAAGAAAATGAATCTTCCAATTGACTTCATCTCTGTTGATGATGCAAGAAGATATGCACTCCCAGAGTTGATGGGAAAAAATGGTAAGATGATGTCGGACTTCCCAAAGAAGATAAGCAATCTTGGGAAAAACGAATGGTCAAAATTCCTTATTATGTATTTGGTGAGCCAACGTTACAGAGGAATCAAGTGGCTTTTAAACAATGCATTGAAAGTCAACAAAAAGAATTTTGACAGAGCAGACAGTGTTGTTGCCTGTTTAGGATTCATGGTTAAATCAGGAATATGGGCGGAGATGGGAAAAAAAGATTATTGGGAAGGTGCAGATTTTTCTTATGAACGCTGTGTGGAGATTATAGAAAAAAATGTTGCTTATGAAAAATTCTCAAGTTTGCATATTGACAAAAACAAAGATCTGAAACCTGAAGACAAATTGAAAGTCAAAAGAAAATATTTGACCGAAGAATTTAAAATAACTGATTTTTTGAATGTGGATTTGTAGCCTTTTGTTTTTTTTTTTGATATTTATATATAAAAACTATGAAAATAACGTTAAACGAATTACGCAAGATTGTAAAATCTATCATTAAAGAGCAAACTGAACAGGCACCTCCACTTAAATTATTATCGCAGAAAAAAACCATCGAACCGATCATTACAGGGGTTGACCGAACTAAATTGGAGGGTGCTATTGAAATAAGAATACCTAGCAATTATAGAATAGCCCCTACAGGGGTAAAAGTTAATGGAGAATCAATATATGATGGGAAAATATATGCAGGTGCAGCAAAGTTTATAAGCACGACGAAAGTAGCTCAATCTTCACCTTTTTTAAAAATAGCGTTGAGAGGTGGATATAACTGTAAAATTCAAATATATCTTGCTGAACTTGTAACACAACCTGATGGAAGTAAGAAAATAAATTATTTCAAAAATCCTCTTGAATTTGAAACTAAAATTACTGAGAAAATGCAGTATACTACATACCATTTCGGTGTAGAGGGAACTCAATTAAAACAATTTACTAAAAAATTGGTGGTTACTCCATCTAATTTACAATTTCCTGAGAATCATGATGAAATGCTTAAAAAAAATTCGTTAGTTATTTTTAATAGTACAACACCTATTGTTAGTATAACATCAGCTGATTATAAAGACGATGATATGCAAAATTTTACAAAAAAAATTGGGAATTTATTTTATGTTTATATGCCCAAAAATGTAATTAATTTTGAACTTAATTTTTTAAATCAATCTACAAGTGTTGATTTTGGGAAAATTGGTTCGGATAACAACATACCAAATGTACCAAGATTAGAGATTGGAAAAATTTACTATATTTCTATTACGTGAACTACTCACTAGAGATCCAAACCCTGTTAACTATAATGGTCACACTTATACAGGCGCAATGCAAGGCGGTAAACCTAATGGCACAGGTAAATTAGTATATAATAGTCCACAAATGATTCGTACAAATGACGTAAAGCGTCGAATGGCAAATGCAGGAGATTATTTCGAAGGCGAATTTAAAAATGGTGAACCAACTTTTGGTAAATTTTTTAATAAAGCTGCAAATAAATTAGTTCATATGTACTTCGGTGGCTAATTACAATAATAAAAACAAATCAAAACTCCTTTGGAACTTCCCAAAGGAGTTTTTTGTTTTCCTTAAATGGAAGAACTTTTTAACATTATAGTAAGAGTTTTTGGCCTCCCAAGAACCAAAGATTTCGATGAAGCACAGATTTCTGTGGACTGCCCAAATTGCGATGAAGGAGCCCACAAAGGAAACTTAGAGATTAATCTTGAGAAGGATATATATTCCTGTTGGGCATGCAGAGAAACTTCAGAAGGTGTCACAGGAAGAGGTGTCAAATGGCTGATCAGGAAATATGGAGACAACCAAGACTTCAAAGAATATTCAACACTTGTACCATCAGTAAAAATTACAACAGTTGAAAGAGTTACCGAAGAAGTCATCCTCCCAAAGGAATATAAGAACTTCTCAAGAAAAAATGAACATTCTCCAGGATATAAAGAAGCTCTTGAATATTTGATTGCCAGAGGACTGAACATGAACATTCTTGAGAAATTTCATATTGGCTTTTGTAATGATGGAAAGTATGGAAAAAGAATTATCATCCCTTCATTTGACCTTTATGGAAATATTAATTATTTCTTAGGAAGAGATTGGACAGGGAAAAACAAGATTCCTTATCTGAACCACGACAATCCAAAACAAGACCTTATTTTTAATGAATATTTTGTGAACTGGGACTTATCAGTGATTTTAACCGAGGGAAGCTTCGACCATCTTGTGACATTTAATTCTGTTGCAATCCTTGGCAAGACATTATCGCCAAAATTTGTCTCTGTGGCACAAAATAACCTTAAAGGGAACTTGTATATAGCTTTTGATGGAGATGCTCTTAAAACAGCCAAAGAATTGCAAAAACAGCTCGATTTTGGCAAACTTAGGGGTCGAGTGTATGTGATTGAACTGCCTTTGGAAGAAGACCCTTCATCACTCTATAAAAAACTTGGTGAAAAAGGGCTACATATGGCACTTTCTGGGGGAATTTTGCGTTTTTAGAATGAAAAGGGTGTTGAAAGTGTATTGTAGTGCACTTATGGAGACACTTACAGCTTAAATTAACCAATACTTTTGAGATCTTTTATATAAAGTAAACAGTTGCTCAAAAGTACGGTTTTTTTGTCGCAAATTTATCCTATATTTGAGACAAAAATATTTCTGAAGTACCGATTGTTACTATATCTCAACAGATAATTATGCAGAGTCCCATTGGCAAATTCTGTAACAAATTTAGGCAATATATGTTACAAAAGACCACTTCGTTGACTTCAACGGGATGGTCTATCTAAAAAAAATAATTCTCCTAAGAAAAAATTGAACTTTCTTAAGAATGTTTTTGTTATTCTAAAATATCGTGCAATTCGACGATAATTTGAAATATCGTACAATTCAACAATAATTAACTTAAAAATCTTATAAACTATGAAAGACTTTGAAATTGAATGCGAAATTACTTTAGATTGTATGGAAGATGGTGGTGAAGCCATGATAGTCGAAAGTATTCCTTTTATTACCAGTAACTCTGATGAAGATTCAGGAATGTCCTTAACACTAAAATCTTATGATGACACCAGAAAACATAAAGATTTGGTCTTACTATTAAACAAAAAAGTAAAAATTACAATAGAAATTTTATAGAAATAATGGCAACCATTTACAATATCAAAATTAAAACTGTGAGTGCATTTGTTGCACACGATGAAAAATATGTTCAAGAGATATTTGAAAAATTCCTAAAGGAATACAAGGATCCTGTAACAAAATTAGGTTTCGAAAGTACAGAAGTTTCAGTTGAAAAGAAATAACCTTATATGATAAAACAAATAATCCATACTGCAGATTGGCACTTGGAACCTTATAAACACCATGACAGGTTCAAAGAAGCCATTGAAGCATTCAAACATTCTCTTTCCAAAGAAGTAAAAGTTCCAAAAGAAAATGTGAGGCTTCTAATAACAGGAGATCTTTTTGACAACAGAAGCAAGGAACCTTCCAACGAAGCGTTCCTTTTGATGTTCAATACACTAAAGGAACTGTCTGAAGAATACAAAACAATCATCACAATAGGAAACCATGATTATGATGTGAATAATAGGTCAAAAATGGACTGTATCACTCCGTTGTATCAAACGTTCACAGCTTTAGGATGGCAAAATATCACTTTTTTGAAGCACACTTGTTTCCATGAGGACGAAAATGTAATTTTTTGTAATTACTCCAATTTCGATGGAAATTCTTCACCAGAAATCGGAACTCTTCCCAATTCAGGAAAAACCCTTGTTGGGTTGTTCCATGATGTGATCCAAGGAGCAACAAATTTCAACAGTTATGATTTCACAGTGAACCAAGACCATGCAACAAAAACTGATATTTTTGATGGATGTCATTTTGTTCTGATGGGCGATATCCACAAACATCAGGTGATGAAAGCCAAGATACCTGTTGCTTACTCAGGAAGCTTATATCAACTTAATTATGGTGAATCAGTCCAAGGACACGGCTATCTTCTTTGGGATGTTGAGAAGCGTTCCTTTGAGTTTAAAGAAGTGGACATTAACTTTGCACAGTATAAAGT
>Ga0247722_10000596_pt1 | contig 21577 bp, 23 predicted proteins | sample MSEWelMarce3H_FC_FD_189094 | JGI IMG/M metagenome (GOLD analysis project Ga0247722, IMG submission 189094) | Subsurface sediment microbial communities from gas well in West Virginia, United States - MSEEL Well Study Marcellus 3H_FC | ecosystem: Environmental > Terrestrial > Deep subsurface >... | reverse complement strand
ACACAACTCGTCTACATAATGAAATCTTAAAACATAGATTGAGTTGCATCCCGATTCATATGGTCGAACATGACATTTTGCCCGGAAATTATGTGCTGGATTTGGATGTTGTAAATGACACCGATTCGGTCCGCATTGTTACTACGGAGGACTTTCGTATTCGCAACAAAACCACAAATAATTATTTAACAAAAAATGAATTGATTAAGATTTTCCCGCCGAATTCACGAACAAATATGTACATTGATTTTGCACGATTGCGCCCCAAGATTGGAAATACAATTCCGGGCGAGAAACTGAAGTTGACTGCCGAGTTCTCTTTACGTAGTGCGAAGGACAACAGCATGTTTAATGTCGTATCCAAGTGTGCATATGGAAACACGATTGATTCACTCAAGGCGAAGGAAGTATGGGAAGACCATGAAAATAAAATACGTGCGGAGGGGCTGACCGCGGAAGAATTGGATGTCCAGAAGCGTAACTTCTATTTATTGGATGCGCATAGATACTTTAAGCCGGATAGCTTCGACTTTATTATCCAGTCGGTGGGGGTTTATGATAACAACGATATTGTGAAACGCAGTTGCCAAATTTTGCATACACGCCTAATGAATTTGGTTCATTCGATTGATTCTGACATGGTCCACATTAAGTTGAGCGAAACGAGCATGGATTATTGTTACGACATTGTGTTAGAAAATGAGGATTATACGATTGGAAAGGTGCTGGAATATATCTTATACGAAAAATATTTTGTAGATCAAAAAATGTTGTCGTTTTGCGGGTTTAAGAAGCTCCATCCTCACGATGATGATAGCATTATCAGGGTTGCGTATACACAGGTCACTGACAAACGAATGGTAGCGCAGCAGTTGCGCGAAGTGTGTGTATTGGCGGCAGAAATATTCATGAATGTTTATAAAATGTTTTAATCGCGCCTCATAAATTGAAAAAGTTACATGTATTATGATGTTCATTTTTTTATGAATATCATAAGATGAGTGTTTGGATGAACTACATATGCAGAATGCATTGACCATGCTTATTTACATCGCATTTTGGTTTGTTTTCGCATTTTGGTTTGTTTTCGCATTTTGGTTTGTTTTCGCACTTTTGATTTCCGTATTTTTCTGCGAGTTTTATTTTTTACTAATTTAGCGCCACCATTGAATGGTTCAATATTTAATTTGTTCAATATATAATCTGCTTTCGTGTCTTCGTTCCATTCTCGCATTGCATTGCGCAGTAAATCAATAAAGAGTCCTTCCCTAGGTTCACTCCTGAGTTTTTTAGCATTAACATCATCTTGTATCGGTTCAATCTTGCGTTTTTTAGAATTAACTTCCTCTTGCATTGGTTCAACGCTTCGTTTTTTAGCATTTACTGTTTCTGCTACTGCATTATCAGGTACTTGCATTGTATTATGATTTGCATTATCCCAAATAATTGTATCTCCTATATTATGCATTTTTTTGAAAAAATAGTTTAAACTTATGCGCTGGTACAGGGTGAGAGTAGAATTTGCAGCAACAGTTGTAACGTAATTTTTATTGCAAAATAATGCAGACAATGCATCTATATTATTAATCGTTACGTTCTGTTTTACAAAATTATAAAAAATATTATTGTTAAGATTTTTATAAAAATGATTTGCCATTAATATAACAAGTAATATAAGTGTTACATCCTTATTGCTGTCATCTGTTCCAATCGAACTCGAATTTTTACAAAAATCCGCATCCCAGTCAATTAATTTAACATCCAATGTTTCTGGGTTTATTACACAATTCGGTGGTTTTATATCAACACATACAATATTCAGCTCATATATCATTTTGTGCAATAAATCAATAATTTGTTCAGAAATGTTTTCATTGTTGTCGTTAAAATCATTAATATAAGTTTTTTCGGCAGCAATATCGTTTTTTTTACGTAATAACTCATCATATTTTTCAGATACAATGAAGTAATAGTTATCTAAATTCATTTCATATGCTTTACTAATCTGAACAACTTTGTATTCATCTGGTCCAGTTTCTGTTTTAAAATTGGCAAACCCAATATAATATACATGGGGCGATAATTCTGCATCTGATGCTCTTTTAATAATGTTCATCGACTTTATTGCATTTTTAACAGTACCGACATAGTTTTTTAAATCAACATGTGCTAAGGACTCTTTACTTTCCCGAAAAGCGTATTTTATATCTGTATTTTTACTATAAATTGTTACTTTATTGAAACTGCCAGCTGCAGTTCGCATAATTTCAGGGCCAGTATCAAATATGCTGGTAAACCGTTCCAACCATGACATTGTTGCAGAATCACTGTGAAACCTTTTTACATTTGACGTTCCTAAATATTTTTCCATTAAGTCGTTAATGTGCGGTATTAGACGGTCGCCGGTATTAATTTCGGTTACTTCATTAACTGGATCTTTAACCACAAGTATATCGTCTTCGCTATAATCACGTGGAGTGAAGAATATGGACATATTAGAATATATACATACTTTTTCGTCGATTCATCAAAATATACAGATTGCCCAATTATTTTTACACATTCAACCCTCCAACTTCGTAGGTATGCATAAGTGAGCGATGTCATGCTTGTTATGGTCTAAAATAAATATAAAGAATGTGCGAAATATTTGGTAAATGTGGGTTCTTATTGACTGACATATATTTAGATGGTTTATATGTAAATCAAAACAGTGCCGACAACAATTATGCATATGTGTATAACAGTTGGGAGCCGGCTTCCGTTTAAAACGCGATATGATAACTCGCACAATATGTTTGGTAAATATATATATCTCTGTAATGAGCGATACAGAAAATTTGATGGTTGAAGAAGTTGTCGTTGTTCCGAATATTGAACCTACAATGGATTTGGTTAAACCAATTGTTGCACCGCGTGTTGAACCTACTGTGGATTTTGATGATGTTTATCCAGGTCAATATAAATTAGATTTTGTCGGTGTTCCTCCAGTTGAACCTATATTAGATTTGGTTGCACCGACTGAAGTGGCACATGTTGAGCAAGTCATAACGCCCGTCGAAATAGTGAAACGCCAAGGATGCTGTGATAAGATAACCGCCAAATTAAGCGACCAAGATTTTACACAGAAGATGAATGTATACATTTCCTTCATTTTTGAGTTGTACCGTGTAGTTATGGGGTCTTTTTTGATTTTATTTGTTCCACAAAAATGCGGCGAAGATTCGTGCACTATTTTTGAGCCGGTTAATGCGGGAGTTCGATTGAATGACGCCGCATTTGGTGTAAATATTCTCACGTTTTGTTTGTTCTTAGGTATGTATTATGCCGAAATAAAACGCGAAACACAGATGATTACCTATTTACATGTGAATACCGAAGAGCCATGCGATAATGATGCGGTTGGTCAGGCATTGTGCAAATTACCGGAAGAAAAAAAATTAAGTATTTTGAGATGGGATAAGTTGTATTTGCGATCTGGACAATTTGCGTTGGTCGGGTTTATCGCAAATGCGGTTTTAAGTTCGATCGCGATTTACAAAAATTTTTTGGACGGTAAAACTACATCGTCGTTGATTACCAATATATTGTTTATGTTATTGAAAATACACGAAACACAGAGTATCACAAATACCGACCAAAACATTTTTTATTCTGCGTATTTGAATGAACGCGTGCAATTCAATGACGTTGACCCGGATAAGATGGTCCCTTCTCGTGATATACCGACAATCGAAGATGGTGTAAATATTAAGAATACAGAGAATATGGTTTGAGCAAATTTACATGTATATTCAAAAAATTGATTATATGCTTCGCCTTAATGGTCATGTAAATAACTAACATGGAAAAGCGTATTAATACCAAGGTAGAAACATATATTGGTGAGTTTAAGACCAATATATGTGAACGGATTAAAAATATTCATTTTGATAAAAAGGAACAGGTGACCGAGCTATTGCAATATGTGTACGACTACGACCGCATATGCTTGACAAAAGACGATTTTATAAAAAGAAAGCGAATTAAGAATGCGATTCCAGTCACGAACCGATGCAATGCAATGCGCGCGAATGACGAGCAGTGCACTCGCAGACGAAAAGACGGCAGTGAATTTTGTGGAACGCATTCCAAGGGAACGCCTCATGGCATGGTTAGTACTGCAAAGGATGCTGCTACCGATTCGAACAAATTAGTAGATGTTTTTGCGAAAGAAGTAATGGGAATCGTTTATTACATTGACAATTTCTATAATGTCTATAACACAGAAGACGTCATGAATGGCGTCGAAAATCCAAAAATTATCGCAAAGTATGTGAAAAACGGAGAAAATATTACCATTCCACAATTAGGTTTGGGTTGATGTGGTGTATTATTTGTTGATTTTACGTGTAATAGTCTCTTTTACAACTTCTTCGCGGTTGTTTGATATAAATTCGGTAATCGTATTGGCGGTTTCTACGTCGCCTTTGTAATATTTAGATAATATTGTAAGTAAGTTTTTTTTCGTAATGGGCTTCTTAACACTTTGTTGTGTGTAACATAGTTGACCATCCTTAATATCTACACAATCTATTTCGTTCGATTTCATTATTTCGAGGAGTGCACTCGATAACTCTTTTTTCTCATTGACACGGTCACTCTGTTCTTTTTTTAGTGACCGTATTTCATTATCTAGTTTCACCCAGTCTTTTATAGTTTTAATAAGCGTTTCTTTAGTTGACATATATAACGTGTATTGAGATTTATTTTTTATATTTATGTAATATAACAGTTAATGATGCATTTTACAAATGTTCGTAGTATATCAAGAATAAATCAACAACAAGCGCTTAATGCTGCACCCTCTCAAAATATAACTATGTTTAATATGGCTAATCGATTCAGTAATCGGCCTGTGTCAGCACCGATTGCCACCGTAGTAGCCGAGCAACCCGCTAATGTCGATCCGCGTAATAAAATATTGTGGGGGCCTCCATTTTGGTTCTTTTTTCATACATTGGCCGAAAAAGTAAAACCTGAATTATTTTATGAAAAACGCGATGATATTTTTAGGATTGTACGTGAAATATGCAACAATTTACCTTGTCCAACGTGCACATCACATGCCACTCAATATATAAACAACATTAACTTTAATACAATACGTACAAAGCATGATTTTATAATGATGTTATATGAATTCCATAATAGTGTAAATAAACGTAAGAATCTTCCTATATTTCCATACAGCGAATTACAGCCTAAATATGAAAGCGCGATCTTTATTAATATTGTAAATCATTTCATGCATTTTTATAAGATGGAACATCATGCTGTAAGACTCATGTCGGAAGATATGTATAGACGACGATCCGCAAAGTCTATATTAGATTGGTTGCATGCAAATCAGCATATTTTCGATAAGTGATATAGAGTTATATATGTAGGTAAATCATAAATGTTTGTTATTGCCGAGTATATTTGGATTGGTGGCAACGATTATGACCTGCGGTCTAAAGCAAAAACCATATATGATGTGAGTGCTGATGATATAAAATTGGCAGATTTACCTGTATGGAATTTTGACGGTTCGAGTACAAACCAGGCGACCGGAATTAATTCGGAAGTATTGCTCATTCCTGTCGCCATGTACAATGATCCATTTCGAGGAGAGGGACATAAATTGGTATTATGCGAAACACAGTTGACAACGGGCGTTCCTGCAAAAAATAACAATCGTAATTTTGCGTGCAATATTTTTAATTCAATATCGGTTCGTGCAGAATATCCATGGTTTGGCATTGAACAAGAATATACATTGTTTGAAAAGGATAAAAAAACGCCGGTTGGGTGGCCAGAAAATGGATATCCTGCCCCTCAAGGCCCGTATTATTGTGGAGTTGGATACGACAATGCGGTTGGACGTGTTATTGCAGATGAACATTATATGCTATGTTTGACGGCCGGATTAACAATGTCTGGAATAAACGCCGAAGTCATGAAAGGTCAGTGGGAATATCAGGTGGGCCCATGCGTTTCGCTAGATGCTGGTGATCAATTGTGGATATCCAGATATATTTTGCACAGAGTTTGTGAAATACATAATGTACATGTATCATTTGAACCCAAACCAGTTCGAGGTGATTGGAATGGGTCCGGATGTCATACGAACTATAGCACAGAATCTATGCGTAATGGGGTAGCTGGTAGCATTGAACGCGCATTGGTCGGGTTGCGAAATACACATCATGCAGCGATTCAATTATATGGAAAAAACAACGATCAACGCATGACAGGTACACACGAAACATCTAAATTGACCGAGTTTTCATATGGTGTTGCAAACCGTAAATGTTCGATTCGCATCCCGCGGACAACTGCTGCGGACATGCGCGGATATATTGAAGACCGACGACCAGCGAGTAATATGGACCCATATTTGGTTACTGCGACGATCGCCGATGCTACATTGTTGCAAAAGTTTGACGAGCCCGATTTTACATTGTGTGAGAGTACGTATTATCACTCGTCTATGTAATAGTGAATGGATTAATCTAATAAAAATAGAAATTATATTTTTATTAGGTATGATGCAGAGCCAGCCATGTATCAAATATTGTGAAAACTATCTATTGCAAATAATTGTTTATTTCTACACCGTCTTTGTATACTTTACACCGGAATTTCGCCTTATTTGTTTTTTCGCATTTTTCGTTATTTTTGTATTGATTAAAATACTGTAGTTCTGCTGTATTGGTTGATACCACTGCCCACGCCCATCCTGCGCCAAAAATACCACCAATCACGTATGTTAATAAACTATTTTTCCAATGATAACAATATGCCGCGTCCCGAACCAAATTTGTATTAATGAAGATTTCGCTTCCAATCAATAGTGTGAAAAACACAATTGTTGGCCAGTTCGATGCGACTAAATCTATTTCATTCTTTGAACCGACTATTAGCATTGTTGTTAATAAGTAAAAAAATGTAAATCCAATTATATTTTCACCGACAGATATCGATTTATTGCCATACGATGTAATATCACAAATCATGTTTTGAGTCGTGTCCTCCTTATAATTTGGTATAGAATTGCTAATAATGCCTATTGTAATACCAACGTTAAGTAATAAACCGGCCAAATATACAAAACCTTTGACATCACCGTTAAATATAGAAGAAATGGTGAAAAAACATACTAAAATAAATGGACATAATCGTATAAACATATACATAAATGTGCTAGCGTTAATATCCATGTTTGATTGCCTATATAGTTATAGTAGATTATAACTATACACCGATGAACATTTAAAATAGGACAACCCACCTATGGTGGGTTGCATTTTAATTGATTTATCGGCAACGTTGCCATTGAATATCTAGTGGAACGCCCAACTGGCGTTCCATTTTAAATATTCAAGGGTGTATACGATTTGAATAAATACTCCATCTTACGAATTGTTAAATGTCTACTTATTCAACTGGTTTGGCTCCTTTACATTTAAATGTTTGTTTTTTTGCACGATTGCATGCAGTTTCAGAGCCGGCAAAGTATTGCAATGATTCGTTTTTCGTAAGGTTGATTATATACCCCCAACCAACGCCAAACAATGACGCAAACACTACAGCCGCGGTTACACCCTGCCAGTTAAAGCAGTTATTTGCAATTTGCCATGTGGCATCACATAATAATAGTACGCCGAGACATAAAAATGGTCCAATCGATGACCCGATATATTGTTTCATGTATGCTGTATATAATAAATACGCCGCGGTGAAACTATATACGGTTGTGCTTACCGGCACTTTTGATATACCTGCAACGTGATTGATTGTAATTAGTGTGCACATTTCATTTTTTGGGACGCGACTGTCAATCTTTCCAACGACGCCATTACCAAAAAATACAGTCAGCAATGTTCCAACAAATAGTCCTAGTAAATACACAATTCCGTTAAGGTTTGCATTAATGATTGAAAAGAATAGAAAGTAACATACGAGTATAAACGGCGCAAATAAATATAATATACCCTGTTTATTATTATTCGGCAGCGAATTTGCTAAATTGACAAGTCGCGCTTTAAAACCGTTGAAAGCGGCCTCCATGTTGTTTTATATCTATATATATTTAAATTCAAATAAAATATGCGAAATATGATTGTTATTATTTCGCATATTTATAACGCAGTATGCACAATTCATGAACTAAATTATGCCGCTAAATTGCAGGCCTATTTACACCGATGAAGATTTAAACCCGCCCATTGCCCTTCGGGCAATCCGGTGGTGACGCTCCGCGTAACGACACAACCACCAAATGTGGTTATACGTTTTAATTCATTTATCGGAAACGTTTCCTTTGAATGATATAAATAGCACGCCAACGGCGTGCGGATTTAAATCTTCAAATGTGTATTATCATTTACAAAAACGTGAGCAAATACTTCGGTAATCGTTGATACGGCAACAAATTTAATATCCGTGTGCTGAATTGTGCATTTTTGTTGCCATTTACTGAAATCTCGATGGTTCTCTTGGGGGTACAAAAAGGTTTTTACACCTGCACGTATACCATTGCTTATTTTCACATCTAACCCCCCAATCGCAGTTATCTCTCCGCTCAAATTGATTTCCCCCGTAATCGCAATGTCGTTCATAATGAGTTTTTTGTTGAGTAAACTATATATGGCAGTTGTAATTGCTGCACCTGCCGACGGGCCGTCTTTTGAAATACTTCCATCGGGGCAGTGAATATGCAGTCCTTGGCATTTTGTGGATTCAAAATACTGTAACAAGTCCTTTTTTATAGAATCGCGTGTTAAACTCCATGCCAACGTTTTTGCTACATTCATACTTTCCTTCATTACATCGCCTTGCAGACCAGTCAACTGCAAATCTAAAAAGACGGACGATGGATAAAAAGACGTTTGAATTGGAATAATGCCGCCCATGCCGAGTGCATTTGCCCATAGCCCGTTTATTATACCGACCCGTGGCTCCTTGTATATTTTCTTTTCGCTTATTTTTTGATACTTTGTTAAATATTTATTTTCAATGTTCTCAATAGTCACGACAATGGGTATCGTGATTTCTGTTTTGTCGGTGGATTTTATTAATTCCAGGTTAATTTCTCCGTATAAATCGAATATGATTTCTTTCAGCTTACGCACGCCAGGTTCGCATGTATAACAATTAATAATATGTTCGATAACTGCATCGCTCATCTCGACGGTTTCATCGAAGCCCATCTTTTTATTTATATCAGGTAAAATATACTTACGAACAATGACCATTTTATCATCTAATGTCAGGTTCTCAAACTTGATGCGATGAATTCGGTCTAATAATATTCGATCAATAAGTGCCGCGTCATTATAAGAGAATATAAACAACGCTTTTGATATATCAATGTCTATTCCCGCGAAATATTTGTCCTGGAATGACTCGTTTTGCGTTGGGTCAATCAAATGGGTAAGGATTCCAATTATGTCTTTTCCGGCTTCTGTGTTGCTAACTTTATCCAGTTCGTCTATGTATATAATTGGATTCATGCATTTCGTTTCCATTAATATATCGACAATGCGCCCCCACGTAGAATTAACATATGTGTATCCGTGCCCTTCTAGTGCCGACCCACTGCTCGACCCACCAATTGCGATGAATGCGAACGGCCTCGGCTCGCCATTTACATCGACCAAACATTTTGTTAATCCTTTCTTAGCGATTGATGTTTTGCCTATACCGGGTGAGCCTTCAAAGCCAAAACAGTAACCCGTTTGTTCTCCGTTCATCCATTGTCCTATGATTTTCATAATCTGTTTTTTTGCATGTGTGTGACTATAGATTGAATCGTCCAATGCCTTCTCTACCAATGCACTGCCCAGATGAAATTGTATAATACTGTTTTCCATTTTGGTCATGTGTTTCATATGCGTAATTTGCGATGCATTTTCATTTAATTCGGGGATTTCATTGAATATTTTGCAAATTGCAAAAAAGTCAGTGCTCTCCTGGTTGTACAGCGACTTTATTATATATTCTACTTTATTCCGCTTGTCCAGTTTTAATATGGTGGAAAGAATATCATGTTTTATTTCCAACATTTTTATTATGGCATTGAGAACCGCGACTGGCCATTTTTGGATTTTACTATTAATTACATCTAATACGTGGTTATATGTAGACTTTTTCATATTTTTGATTGCATTGGATATTTCAAGCAAAGTATATGTTTGTTTGGTGTATGCAATAGTTGTCGTGTTGTATCTAGCAATGGTTTGGCACATAGATTTGAAATCCGCGTTAATGTGTTTTATCGCAGATAATATGGGCTCTTCTTTACATATGCCGAATGGAATGCGTACCAACCCTTCGAGAAATTGCCGTATTTTTACACCAAATTCGTCCGGCCGACCTTTCAAGTCTTTCAACTTTGCCATTGCCTTTTCTTTTACGGAATCGGGCGCCTTCATTAAGCAGATTTGTTGCTCGAGTGATATTTTATTACCCTCGTATTTGTGAATAATTTCTTGCACGTGATTTATGTTATATTTGACAATGTCTTTCATTTGATTGCGAATTTTCCAGGGGAAACTATTGTAGATTGCGTCCTGATGGTTTACGCTATAACCAGATGCACTATTTAACAGGTCATACAATAAATAACAGGTATATTCTACTTCTTTGTCTTGAACATATAACAATAAGTTCAACAACATGCATCGTTGTGTGTATATGTCCAACTCCAGAAAATGCTTTGTCAATGCTTCCATGTTTGTTTGTTTTAATCGTTTGATATCCACATTTACATCATTCACCTTTTTAATAATATCTATGTCGCCATGTACTAGTAGTTCTTTTAATGTTAGATTCTCTATTATTTTAAGTAATATCGCCTTGTCATCATCGTTGTAATTCGATGCACACGTATTTAATGTAGATATCCGGTGTTGGATGTACTCGTTGCGAATACATTCCACATGTATGTCGTCGAGAACTCCGTTTATAACTAGCGTCTTCCGTTCTCGTTCGTTCTGTATAATTATGCGTATGCCATTGGTTCGTTGGAAAATATTTTTGGGGTCGTGGTCAATATCAAAGCATTCAAACGAACCCACTGTAGATAAATCCTGCGGGGAATCCGTTTTTTTATTGCAACATACGGTGTTCGTGGGAGGCGTATACAAATAACCCTGCTTCCAATGAATTATTTTATAGCTTGTTGGGCGAACGTGTTTCATAAGTAATCGATATTTTGCGTGTATGAGATGATGTGTTGGAACCGTGTTTTTAAATTTGGTTCCAAAAATAATGAACAATAGATCGGATATATTCGTTGTGCCAAACCCGCAAATTATCATCGCCAATTTGTCAATGATACGCTGCAAAGAATCGATTATTGCATCCGTAGTTAGTGTCAATGGAGTCCGGTTCATGTCACACAATATGTTCTCATTTTGTTCGAATAAATCGGTTAATACATTAATGGATAATTTTGTATCGTTGTCACTAAATATTTCTAAAACGCGGTGCAATTTGATTGATAATATCGTATTTTGTATTATTTCTCGAATATATGTGATTTTGGATGTGATAAACTGGACGATACCTGGCGTTGCCGATACATCACTTATATCCATTTTTAATATATTGAAACTATTGACTTTTTTTAATGCACTCATTATATATAACTATACTAGATTATGTCAATTATATGGTATTTTCTAGATATTATTTTTGCAACTCACAACTGTAACTTACAAATGGAAAGAATATAAACTTTTGTATACGATATATAGTATCAAGATGGGAATCCCTAGTTATTTTTCGCATATTATTAGAAACTATTCTAATATTATTCGCGCATGTAAGGATTTTACTAGTCGGTCCTTCGGCATGTTGTTTATGGATTGCAATTCCATTATTTATGACGCGGTGCATTCACTACCATATGATAGCACACAAAATGATGCTTATGAAACACAAATTATTAACAAAGTCATTCTTTCAATTGAAACCTATATAAATATCATCAAACCAACCACCACTGTTTTTATTGCGTTTGACGGAGTTGCTCCATTTGCGAAGATGGAACAGCAGCGGACGCGCAGATATAGAACCGCGTATGTTAAGACGTTAATGTCGCAGTCGAGCACAAGTGAATGGGATACGTCAGCAATTACACCTGGTACTCATTTTATGATGAATCTATCTAGGCGTGTGCAATATGCATTTGAAAACATGGAAAATAAATACAAGGTTTCAAATATTATTGTATCGGGTGCGAATGAACCAGGAGAAGGAGAACACAAGTTGTTTGAATATCTAAGGAAACAGCCAAATCCGGCCACAAATATTGCATTATATGGCCTGGACTCGGATCTTATTATGTTATCGTTATTCCATTTGCAATATTGCAATAATATCTATATTTTTAGGGAGGCTCCCGAGTTTTTGAAGCACTATTTTCCAGTCGACTCGTCTGCCCCACCAGATATGCCGTATTTTCTCGACATTAAAGTGTTGGCGTCCTCGATTTTAACTGAAATGAACTGCGCAAATTATGATACACAACGCATTTACGATTATATCTTTTTGTGTTTCTTTTTGGGGAACGATTTTCTTCCGCATTTTCCAGCAATGAATATTCGTACACACGGCATTCAGGTTATATTGGATATATATCGTAACTATATTGGGAACCGGCAAAATACGTTCATTGTTGGGAAAGATAACACGGTACAATGGAAACAAGTAAATAAAATAGTTTATGAAATTTCCAAACGGGAGCATGAACTATTGACGTTAGAATACGATGCGCGCGCAAAACATGATTCTCGCAAGAGTTCGTTGCCATCGAAACAAACACCCGATGATTATTTACAGAATATTCCCGTCGCATTTCGTGGAGATGAACTTTATATTTGCCCCAGCGATACCAACTGGGAAGATCGATATTATAAGGTGTTGTTTGGAAGTAGGCCTGACGAAACGACGACTCGATCGATCTGCACAAATTATTTGGAAGGACTCGAGTGGGTATTTAAGTATTATTCGGCTGGGTGTCCTCATTGGAAATGGAAATACAATCATCATTATCCCCCCATATTCAAAGACCTATGTAAATATGTGCCACATTTCAACACGCAGTTCGTTCATGCCAAAATGAATTCCTCGAAAAACTCACATGTACCGTTTTCGCCGACTGTGCAATTATCATATGTATTGCCGCCTCAGGCATTCAATAATTTGCCGGTTAATATTCAAACTTTCTTGACGAAGAATTATAAAACGTTGTACGTCGATAAATATGAGTTTTGTTGGGCGTTTTGTCGATATTTCTGGGAAGCACATCCACTTTTGCCAGAAATTTCATTGGAATTGCTGGAACAATGGGATATACAGTTTAAAATGCATTTTGATAATGTTCGGACGCGATGATTATTTCCAACTATGTTTTATCCAACCATTTATAGAAAACATATCTCCGTGCCACATATTATTTAAATCATATTCTGGATAGTTTACTGTAGAAAAAAATGATAAATAACCTATTAACGCAGAGAAAGAACCGTGCGATAAAATGATATTTTTACATGTACTTGCGTATTGAAATGTTGTTATTTCATCGCACTCGAGTATTTTTGCAGTTGGGTATGCGTTCGTTATTTCATTAATAATATTATGTGATTTCTCATCAGTTGATATGTACATATTATCAAAATGAATCGTTTTAATGACATTCATGTAATAATTTATACCCGGACTATGTCGCTTTACATCAGTAAGCCTAATATGAATATACAGGTCATTATTTGCATTATATCTCGTTTTAAATGGATTACTTTCTATTATATTTGCTTTTATTTTATCGGAATGTAAATAGGTGTACAATATATTGATTATTGGAAATGTCTGGAAATAATCATGGTTTGGATCTAAATTGGTATTTAGGTTTTCACAATTATATATTGAAAAATAATTGGCGTCGGTTAATGGAATAATCTTACTGAATGATTTGCTACCGCTGAATAATTTTATACCTAATTTGCAAATTAGTGGTTCATTGTAATAATCAACATGTAAGTCGTATTTTTCAGCGATTAAACTGACCGCTAAATTTCGAATGATCTGGTTTCCAAGTCTCCCATTGTTGCTTGTAGTAGTCATCATTATACATATTCAAATAATTAAATTTGGGCAATATTACGAAAAATACGAATAATTAAGTCATAACCCTTCAATATTCCAGCTGGAATATATTTATTTGGAAACAACATAAAATTCTAACAAGTTTGTATATATATGGACGAATCGAATAATGTATACGTTAGTAGTCGGGGCATTCTAAAGAGCTGCGTGTATCATTCGGTTACCCCCCCACTCTAGCATTCGACAACTAGTAAATTACCCAGACATTCAAACACTCAATGCCATGTCAAATCCCACTATATATGTTTGCAGTAGTGCGATCCCTCATTTTATATCTAACATGTTGCCATTTATTAAAACGCCTTTTATATTAGTGAGCGGCGATTGCGATGAAACCATACCATATGATATAATGACACATGAACAATTCGATGCATTTATTAATCATAAATTGTTAGTGCATTGGTTTTGTCAGAATGTTGTGGTTCGACATGATAAGATCACATGCATGCCGATTGGGCTCGATTATCATACAATGCAATCACATCGTGTATGGGGGGAAATTACATCTGCATCAAATCAGGAAGCTATGTTAGAGACGATTAAACAAAATAGTTTACATTATACTGGTCGACTAATTAAATGTTACGCCAACTATCAATTCTTAATGGCAACAAAACATGGGAAATACGATAGACAAGATGCGTATGATAATATAAGCAAAGATCTGGTTTACTATGAACCGAGCAAAACAAATAGACTGGCGACCTGGACGAAACAAGCAGAATATGCATTTGTAATCAGTCCGCATGGCAATGGATATGACTGTCATCGAACATGGGAAGCATTAATTCTCGGGTGTATTCCTATTGTAAAAAAATCCGCAATAGACGTATTGTATGAAGATTTGCCGGTTCTTATAGTAAATGACTGGAAAGATGTAACCGCGGAATTATTACATGATACGGTTGAATGCTATAAAAATAAGGTGTTTAATTTTGATAAGTTGAAATTAAAATATTGGACGGATATGTTTGTTAGCAGAGGATTAAGTCCATGAAGAACTATAATGATATGAAACATTGTAACTAATTTTTAAAAAATAAATTACGATTAATTTATTTTTTATCACCATAATTGTCCAACTAATCTATATTTATGATGTTACATCCGCGAATCATTACGCACTTTGTAATATAGATGTTTTGAACTCCGCCTATGGAACCCACGTAGAGAGTTGCGTAATAACCACCATTGCTATTGACCATAACGGAATTAACCAATATGGAATTCTAAATATGTCTGGCGCACGATAATCCCACGTGGCATCCATATATTGAATAAACATGGTTTCAATGATGGCCGCAGTAGAGCTCATCAACAGAAAAAATACCCCCCGAGAATACGATATATTGAATGCGATAATTGCGGTCAAATATAATATCATCGACAATATGAATCGCATTACTGACGATTTATTATACCAAAAAAGCAACATCGTAAGAATGCATAAAATCAACACCTTCCATCCAATGCTCTTGCGAAGTGTATCAATCAACTGATACATGTTATATTTATATCATATATTATTTTCAGTAAAAAAAGGTCTAAATGGGTTAGTATTTTTATTTTTGGGTATATTTGTAGAATTTTTTATCGTTACATGAGATTCAATGCTTTATATATATCGACAGGAACGTTTTTCATGTGAATCGCTTCGTCTCTCCAACATTGAACGCAATCACTCTTGCTTAGATTCCATTTGGGCGTAATATCCGGCATAATGCCATGGAATATTTGTTCCGCGCGATCTTTGTGAAAATCAGACGTGGTAATAATAAATTCAGGTAAATCTTCTTGCGAGAAATTACTATTAACCCACCGCTTCAAATACACAAAGTTCTCGGCTGTATTTGTTGCGTTTTCTTCGAGCACGATTTGCACATTGTCTAATACGCTATTTGTTATCATATTGGCAGCTTTGGCCGCCTCTGTTTGCTCATTTGCACCGACCAGTGCATTTTTAACACCGCCCGAAATGAATAAAATGTTTGGAGTTTCAGTTGAACGAATATATTGAATTGCGGCGTTAATACGTTCTCCTAGGATCGTTTCATTCGCCGATCCCAATACGACATGAACGTCGGGTTTTGTAGAGTAACAAAACGCAGCGTGTACCATAAACACAATATAAAACATGAATAATCTCTGTACGAATGCCATTTTCAACTGTTGGTTGTATATTAAGTTGTTTTTGGGCTGCTATGTAAAAAAGTATTCAATTTTTTACATATTTGGATTAGTTTTCATCGTTTTGATATTATATTAGCACTCGTTGCATTGATTCCACATTTATATCCGTTGTAATCTTGGGAGGACTGCCCGACGCCTTTATTTTACATAATCTACGACCGAGAATCACCTTATATGTATGTCGATTTGTATTATTTGTTATACAAATCGATTGTTTTTCGCTTGTATGTTTATTTAATTCTTGCTGTATAACCAACTCTGTCCGGAATATTTGCGAAAACTTATCTACATACCAATGTTGCAGCCGAACACAAATAACGATTGATTGATGCCGAATCGACCATACATATCTTATTGAGTGCACTTTTCCAATATATTTATCAAACATATCACATAATATGTGTAGATCCTCACCCGGTTGTGGGTGCAATATAAATAAATGAATATAACACTGTTGATCTGGCTCTAAAATTGTTTGGTTTATATTTGCGTCGATCGTTCGATATTGTGTCGCAGATGGTAAAACGAATTTTGATATATAATGCGTCGTTATTGACCCAATGTCGACTCCGTGCAATACATCTACGACCTCCTCGAGCCGTTGTTTTATTCTGGATAAATCGGCCTTGATATCACTGCTTGTCGAACAGTCCATTTTAGTAATTGTATATCTACGATTTTTTGCATACAATCAAATATCAATTTTTACAGCTCAACTCGTGGATCTTCGACTGTAGTACTTAACGGAGGCTTGGCTGGTTGTCGATTCTTTATTATGCTTTTCACAACCGTATATATGGTTTCTATTATAATTATTGCCACGACAATCGCAATAACATATACGACTATCATTAATGGTAATGGCACACTCATGTGCAACACTTATATGTAGTTAACCTTGCTGTATTTATATTATTATATAAATACGCGGTTGCCAACGAGCCAATAAGCTGTATATGTAATAATACAAGTATAATCATTATTGTTTATTCAATTTTGCACCATTGTATGCTATACTGAAATTTTTGATATTTTTATTATACGTATTATCACAATGAATGGTAAACTTATAATTCACCACAAGAGTTACACTATAAAATAATCGTTCGACCCAGGACATATATTTATATCCAATTTGTCTACTAAATGGATTTTTTCATCGGGTATTAATTTTGTAACCTTTGCCCATTTCCATTCGACACAATCGGCATGATTCGGTTTTTCTATTTGTTTTACATAACAACATGACATGCCGATAAGTCCTGTAATGCAATCGTCCATCTTATATGCAACCGGTTTAAAAAAAGAACCGTATTTTATTATACATTCGTAGTTAGTATTGTGTATATTTTTAACAGCATTCATAAATTCACTGTCGTTGGTTAAAATATATCGACCGGTTACCTTTATAATGAAGTCTGTGTCATTAATGCTATATTTGTCTATGCAATCTAACACATCTTGCAGCTCTTTATAACCCTTATTGGTTGTTCCTAAAAAATTATTTTCAGTATAATATACGTCACAGTCTAATTCATTTAAAAATGTGTTTCGTAATCCGTTGTTTTCGACAATGATAATTTTGTAATTCTCAATATTTAAATAACTGATACTTTGTTTTAACCGATTAATGCCAATAATATATTGTGTTTTACGTATTAAACAATCATTGAATATTGATGTAGTTACAATAAAATATAGCATACTTTTATTAGCGTGTTATACTGTATATTATGATATAACACTCTATATTACTATATTACACGATATAATATAATATAAAAATAAATAATTTAAGTGGAATTAGTATGTGTAAGTAAATTTTTGGCAATTAAAAATCCATTTCTTGTCTTCTCTCTTTGAATAATTTTCCAATTTGGATCAGATTCTATTTCTTTCACAATTAATTTACATTTATCGACATTAATATCATCTAACATTAATATTTTACATCTATTTTTAAGAATTTGAAATTCATAATAAGTTGTAAATTCACCCCCGTCTAATAATATTACATCAAATATAGGTGGAAGATTTGGCCGGTTTAGAAATAAATCACATTTTTTCATATTTATGATGTCAACTTCGTTCCAATGCTTATACATACCGTTTGTTAAACAATTTGGAAATATTGCATAAAAATCACTTGGTTCTTCATTCCATATGACCTCATTCAATATATGTATTTTATTATTATTCGTGTATAATTTACTGGCATCGGCGTGTTTTTCTTTATTGCATTCGAGACTGTAAAAATTATAATCGTCATTTCGAATTTTAAACCCATTTGAAAACGCTCTAGTAGAACCTAAACCATTCCATGTTCCAATTTCTAAAAAATTTGTATAGTCTAAGTTTGAAGCATATTTCGTTATTTCATTCGAAAAATTATCATTACAAATTTGTCCTTTATTTTGTTTATTATGTTTATCATAATTTTTTTTGTCGATGTTATCCCACATTATATACGTAAATAGAATATTTAAAACCGCGCTATTAAACGCAAAATATAATCGACGGATGCAATGTTTCATACATGCTTTATATTTATGGTTTTGCATATAATCAACCCTCACTGGTTAAAGCTAAATTCATGGATCATCGAATGTATTGCTTAACGGAGTCTTGGTCTTTGTTATGTTCTTTATTATACTTTTAGGAATCGTATATATGGTTTCTATCATAATTATTGCCATGACAATCGCAATAACATATACGCCTATTATTAATGGTAACGGTACACTCGTGCGGAAGAATTATGTGAAGTTAACTTGCATTATTTATATTAGTATATATTATAGTGTTGCATATATACCAATTATGACAACTACTCAATCTGCTGCATATGTAATAAATCATAATTCAGGCATTGCAACCAGACACTGTGTCGCCGAATATAACTGCGATTTGTTGCCGCCGCGTATGAATATTACCGATTTAGCCAATTTATTGGTAAAAATGCAGAAAATATGTTTCCACGATGACAATGCTGACGATAATAATAGTGAGCGACTTATCGATTTATTCACGCGTAAAAGCGACAAGACCATTGCAGTTATATTATGTCTCGACCGATTCGAAGACGAGAGTGATTATACTACATTTCGTGATGGCGGTTCGGCTACTATGCAACTAAGTAACCAGAAGTTCCTACAATATCAACAGCCATGGATTAACGAAGTTTGTCGAGCCAAACTTGGCGATGTATCAAGCTCGACCAGCCCGGTTGCAATTGTTATGAACATGATTGATTTGTATATTAAAACGGAACTTATGAAATCCAAAAAGACGGTCGATGGGGTCTATTTATACATCGAAAAGGCTCCTGAACATGGTTCTGCTGACTTTTTATTGTCGTATTACGCGAAATATGGATATGAAAAAATGGCACATGAAGACGATGAATATTTTTACATGTGTAAGGCATTTCGCCGTACACAATCGCCAAAACCGAGTAAGAAGGCGAGTTCTAAACGAACAACTAAACCACGGACAACTGCAAGAACCACAAAACGCATATCATCGAAAACATCAAGTAATGCATCATCGAGCGAAAAGTCAAAATCTAAATAAATGTTGATATTGATACTAATGCACATATTAGTATTAACAAAAATAAATTAAAGAAAAAAAATAGCATAGAGCGGTTATTATGTAATATTATATATAAATATATGTCCGCCCGATTTGTTTTGGTTACACTAGAGGCAGCAACACTAAGAGTACCTAATGTATTAGAAGATTATATATACTCATTGAATATCATTAGCGAGGTAATTCATATAAGTCAACTCACAATCGACCGCTTAACACAAACAACTGATATATTTATACTTACTCAAATGTGGTTGGATTTAAACTCACTTTCTAAGGAAATTGTTCGATCGGGCAGAATGATATATTTGAATGTGGAAATGTTATCGGAAATAAAAAGAATGAATCAGGTAATATCGTTAGTAAAATCTGGCATAAGAGTAGCGGATTATAGTCTTTCAAACCTGACATTTTTAAAATTGTATATGGAAGAAAATAAAATACAGTCAACCGCATCTACTATTTATTTACCATACCAATATAATTTGCGAGATCAAATCCAAATAGAAAATATTGATGGCGTTTATACATATGATGTTGGTATAATTAATGCACTGCCAAAACAGGATGCATCTGTTAATAGTGCTCTCACATATCGCCGAACCCGTTTATGGGATAATCTACAGGCAACCGGTTGGAAGTGTATAAATATATTAGGCTGGGGGGCAGCGCGAGATGAATTGCTGAAACGATGCAAAGTAATTATAAATGTACATCATTTTGAATGTTTCAATATATTTGAACAAATACGTTGTGATCGGTTGGTTTTTGCGAAAAAAATTATTGTGTCGGATAAGTCCATGTTTACAGAAAACTATGATTTGCTGGGGAATGTTTTATGGGAGGACTATGACAATATTATACCGCGAACAAAGGAAGTATTAGCAAAATTTGACATGTATAATAATATAATGAAGTCGTTATCGATGGATGCAGTTATCGCGAATAGACGTAGACAATTATTGGACGCGTGTGACCAATTGAAGTAATCGGTCGGCTGTGCAAAAAATTGACAATCTAAATGGCATTTGATTCACATTAACAGTTTTGTGAAATGGACTATTATAATACAATCGTTGATATACCGGCGTATCTTACATTGGATAATATTAAATGGGTGTTTAATATTGTAATCGTGAAGTTTGGACTGTACTTGTTATGGGTATCTATGCATTATATTGCGTCTCATCTATATGTAAGTTGGTGTGTTCCCGCCACATTTATGGGGTTGATAATGTCACCATTTCTTGTACCTGCTCCGCACTGTTTTGGATTGCGTTGGTTAATTTACCAAGGTGGAAACAGTATTATGGTGATGTGGTCTATCGTGGGGGTTTGGTTATTGTCGTTCATTCTACCAATTAAGACAGATTAATTTCTGGGATAATATTTGTAACAAATAAAAAAGGATAGAAGAAATTTTTATGATTAAATGTATATATTGTTTTTTTCATTTATAAAAATTAGTAACGCATGAGTTGTCGATGCGGTCGTCGATGGATACGATAGAGGTTTAGATATCGTCGAGTAGGTCTAAAATGAGTTCGTTAGAAGTAAGTGTGTGGTTGGTGGGCAAGGTTAATAAAAAGTC
>Ga0247722_10000595_pt1 | contig 21578 bp, 24 predicted proteins | sample MSEWelMarce3H_FC_FD_189094 | JGI IMG/M metagenome (GOLD analysis project Ga0247722, IMG submission 189094) | Subsurface sediment microbial communities from gas well in West Virginia, United States - MSEEL Well Study Marcellus 3H_FC | ecosystem: Environmental > Terrestrial > Deep subsurface >... | reverse complement strand
AATGAATTAATACAATTTTTAAAAACAAAAGAGTATAAGGATACAAGGAAAAGTCTGGACGTTTCAAAGAACCCGTATATGAAAGAAAAGTAAATACATAATCTATATAACAAAACTCAAGCCTATTTACCTATAAAGTCACCTATATAAATTTTAACAATGTATAAAAACAAAGCGTGTATAAACATACCCACCTTAAAATGTCACAATTTATAAAATTAACTAATACAATAATAAATACAGCATACATCATTAAAATTAATAGTTTTCCAACAAAATATACTATGTTTATGAGTAACAAATATTTAGAAGGATTTATATTCCTCGGTTCAGGTTCAATAGAATCAAATAATAAAATAATAGAAGTATGTAAAAACAAAGATCCAACCGATTACAAAATTGTAAAGAAATGGATTGACCAAATACCCCCACCGTAAAAGGTTTTAGTAGTAAAGACAAGGCATATGAGAGTAATTGATATAAAAATAATATATATATAAACAAAAAATGTCTGAAGGTGTTTTTATTAACGACCCTGAAATTATTGACTTCTTTAAAACAAACACAGATTTAAATATTATTATCGAAATAAAGAGAATTATTAGATTACACAAAAAACATAAGACAACGAAACACGTGACCAGTGACGAAATTGTTTCATTCAATACAGATTTCGAAACATTCTTTGATGAAATAGCAAAGTTAAAGAAATCATATCATACCCATTTTTCAAAATATATTAATGAAAAGAATCCAGATTTCAAATGCGATATTTGTAATAGGTTTTTTTCAATCAATCTTAAAGGATTATTAATTCATAAACGTAGTTGTTTACAAAGAATGAATAACAGAAACCTACCCTATCATCGTCGACCCCCAACAAACACAATAGAAGAAAATAAAGAGTCGTTAAAAAATAACAATAGTCCTGAAAATAATGACGTCGATCAATGTGAAGAGTGTGAAAATGATAACGAGGGCGAGGAAATAATAGAAGTATATAATACCACCAAGTAATTATTTACTATTTTAACCCTTATTCATAGAAGAGGGAGTTTTACAATTTCATTTTTTAATATTATTGAAAAATGAAACCATCGTATTACGTTTTCCAAGACTGAAAAATATTTTTTGGAATCATCGTATAATGAGTAATTAACATCATACTTGGTAACAAAATATAATTATTATTGTAATTAATGTACGGATTTGCACGAACGTTAAATAATATTACACATATACACTCTTCATTCTTTGTTCGATCATCCAATGTACAGTATCTGCGTACAATAATTTGGAATCTGAATGTTTAAAAGATAAATAACCGTTAAAGTCAACTCCAAAAAGACGACACGGTATTTTATCGAAAATTGAGTTTGTATTTATCATTCTTTCCCACGGATAAATACTCCCATAACGTTCCATAAATACTGTATTTATTGCTTTCGTAAAAGAAATTGGACCAGCCAATCGCATAATATCGTGAGAATATCTTTTATTTTTAATATTATCAACTATTATTTCAATTACCTTCTTTAAAATAAGATGTCCTGCTGAAAAAATAAGTCCCCATTGAACATATACTCCTGGGTTACCTTCTGCCGTTATAATCGCAGTATCATTATCCATTATTAATTCATTTAATGGTTTTTCAATTCCAGAATCAAAATCTAAATAAACACCCCCGTATTTGTATAATACTAAATATCGCCAAAAATCCACTTTTGCGACAATAATATTCAATTTATTATAACAATCCGCAATTTCTCCAGGATAATAAGTATTTACAAAATCGTCCATGTCCTTATCATCATACAATTGGTAATTGTAATCCGGATTAGTAGTTTTAATTGTGTCAATTCTAGCCTTTAATATGGGGTGCAAATCATCATATTTAGTTTTCCAAGACTGAAAAATATTTTTTGGAATCATCAAATAATGAGTAATTATTATAGTTTTTATGTTATTTAAACCCTTTTACCAAATTACATGGTTGACATTTTCCAGGTTGAAAATAATATAAATCGACGTTATGAATAAGTACAATGTTATATTATAAATCAGAATTTGGGTCAGGATTTACAAACCAAGTATTCTCTATAATATCAAGCATAATTTCAGCACACAAAACCGGAGAAAAGGTTGTAATAAGAGAGTATTTTATTGAAGAATACAATAAGAATATTTTTACACCAATATCAAGTGTATTTAACTTGGATAAACTAAATGATTTTTTAAAAAAAGAATATGATATTATTATAGTAGATAAATATAATGTAAAAATTGAAATAATAAGTATGATATATAAATCAAATACCAAAACTATAAATATTACGAATCAATTATTAAATAAATATTTTAAAAATAATACCTTAAATATTACTAATAATGAGTTAATGAATGAATGCCGTTTTTTAAATAATCCTATTTTTTTAAATAATCTTAGTATTGAAGACTCATGTGACGTTATTTTTAATTATAAAATAAATGGTTATTTAATTGAAGAAATATACAACAGACATAATAATAAAAATATAAATATAGATTTAAATAATTCTCAATACCATAACATTTTTGGTTGGATAAATAGTTATGATCAAGCCGTGTTTGAAAAAATACTATTAAATATACATTATCAGGATGATTATATTAATAAATCAAAAGATGTTATTAATAAATTTTCTAAAGAAATCGAAGATATTGCTCCCAGGTGGAATGTTATTCATTTAAGAATAGAAGATGATGCGTTAAATCATTGGTCAAAACAAAACAATATGGATAAATTTGAATTTAAAACATATATTGAAAATAAATACATAGATATTATTCAAAAATATATATCAAAAACTGATAATAATGTTATTTTATCTTATTCTTTGGAAAACGGGGTAATCGAATTTATGAAAAGCAATGGTTATATTATTCATTTTAATAACGAAAAATATTTTGAATATAGAGAAAAAAACGCTATAATTGATTTACTAACCTCAAAAATATGTAATAATATTTTTATTGGTGGGTTTACGTTTAATAGTTTAACTGGTTCAACATTTAGTTATTATATAGGAAAAATAATAGATTCTTCCTGTAAAAAAATATCTATAAATTTAGATAAAATTACAAACCCTGAAATTTGTTATGTTTAACCTTTTGTCTATTATATCGATGAATTTGTCAGTAAATAGTTAAATAAGAGTTAACCCTTTAACAATTTAACCCACGGATTTCAGGGTTAATGATTTTATTATTTTAATCAGTCAATATAAGATACTACACCATAACTTGTGCCAAATATTTTAAAATAGGTAAAAAGACGAAAACGTTAAATGATTAACATATTCGAACCCATATATGATGTTGTATATTATACAAGCTTTAAAATAATAAAAATATTAAACATTGAATCATCGGATTAAATCGTTAAAATATGTATTGCTTTAAATAAATATATATTTATGAAATCTTTCAATATCATAACCTTCTAATGGGTTAATATCGTATTCTAACATTTTCACAATATTTTCGTAAAAATCCTTTGTATTTTTTAATATTTTTTTTTTTTGAAACTATAAATTGTGCTCCGGCGCCAAATATACATTCTTGATTATTACTATTTACACCAAATACTCGTTCCCAATTTTTGTGTATATTTTTACATTCAAAGTATCTGCTACATTCTAAATCTAAAGAAGAATGATGAATTTGTTCGCTTAAAAATTCAAAATCAATACTCAATTCTTTATTATTAATATATTTAGTTAAATTTGTTATTATATTTGGTGAATGGTCAAATGGTCTGCCTTGTAAAAAAATAGTATATTCTGATAAATTGTCATAGTTATCACAAATATATTTATAATATGTATGACCTTCTCTACCTACATTATTCAAAAAAACCTCATTGTAACTATTATCTAAATTATTTCCCTTGTTATAAATTATTACATTTGTAAATTGTTTACTCCATTCTACGTTTTCATTATATCTTGATACAATAATACAAAAAGACATATATGTATTAACCCTTATTTAATTTAACATGCTAACACTCACAATAATTAAAAACAGAAATTACATTGTTAAATATACTTTGTTACCATTTATGAAGTTAATTTTTTTATAAAAAGCTAAATAGACTTTTATAAAATGGTTGTTTTAAATAAGGGTTAATTTATTGAATGAATAATTAATACTAGAACATAAATGGTTTCATCTATTTTAAAAAAGATGAACTTTGTAAAATATCGAACACGTTAAAGAGTTAACTTTAACATTGTGTTAAATAAAATAAGGGTTAACTATATACACCGTATTACAATCCACAAAATTCATTACCGACAAATTCGTCAATATAATCGGTAAAGAGTTAATAAAAAATTAACACCATAATAAAAGTTCCATCCTGGCAAAGGGTTAAACAATTGATTTATCTATCGTAAAAACTATATCGTCATACCTACCTTTATTTGGTCTTAAATCGTATACTTTAACAAACTTTTTTAAGTGGTCTGGAACTGCGTTTATAAGTGTATTTATCCATTCCCAACTTTGAACATCTTCAATAATTAATATACCATCATCTGTCATTATTTGTGAATATAGTTTTATAAATTGTATCATACTTTCTAAAGTATGTGGTCCATCATCTAACATAAAATCACACTTTATATTTTTATTTAAAATACGAGTATTAAAAAAATCATTATCATAAGCGTTAATAGATGTATGTAATACAATGTTATCCTTGTTTTTAATGCCTTCCCAAACATCGTTAATATTCATTATATCTAATCCATAAACGACGGCGTTTGTAAAAAAATCGCTCCATAGTTTTATACTTCCTCCCATATATACACCTATTTCTAAGACATTTTTCGCGGTTTCCTTTTTACTTATTAACAGTTTTTGATAAAGGGGTAAATATGAATGATAAGTATTTTTATCGGTTCTTAAATTATCTACTATTTCTTCTAAACTCATTATAATACAAGTTAATTTTAAACAACAAAATTAACGCATATTATAACTGTTTAACCATTTGATGTTTATAAACCATATATGGTATTAATTATATAAATATCATTTACCGACAAATTACTCGATATAATCGGCAATGAGTTAATTTATTTATATTATTATACAATTAATTATATATTTATAATGAGTCAGTATATTACAGATTTATCTTATCCAACCGATTTAGGATTTATTATTACCAGACACGTAAAAAACGAATCCCATAATAATCTATGGGTTATGTGTATTCAAAGAATACGGCGCTTTTATCCAACTCCCCTTATTGTAATTATAGACGACAATTCCGATTATGATTATATAAAGTATCCGACTGGTTTACTGGATAATTGTATTGTTATAGACTCCGTATTTAAAGGCGCGGGTGAGTTACTACCGTATTATTATTACTATAATAATAAATGGTTTGAAAAAGCAATATTTATACACGATTCTGTTTTTATTAATAGTCCGATCGATGTTTCAAATACAAATGATGTTAAATTTTTATGGGAGTTTACGCAAGATTGTGGCGAGGAGTATTGTAAAAATGATTGGTTTATGTTAAATATACGGGACTATATTCTTGAATATTTAAGTTACTTAACCCACGGTAAAGAACTTATCGATTTTTTTAATGCCCCCAATAAATGGATTGGTTGTTTTGGTGTTATGTCTGTTATTAACCACTCTTATATACAAAAACTAGTAGACAAATATAATATGCTTATTTTATTAAATCACGTTAAAACCCGAAGTAATCGTATGGCGATGGAACGTGTTTTTGCGGTTTTATGTTTTTACGATAACGGAATTTCTAAAGAAAATACTTCTATTTATGGGTCGTATAATTTAAATGGTAAGTATAATTATAATACTTACTTGGAAGCGATACAAAACGGCACGGTTGAAATGAACCCCTCAAAAATATATAACGCAAGATAATTAACCCTTTGCCATTCCGGGACTTTTAAATTTTCATTTTTTCTTATACATTAATAAAAAATGAAACCATATACGGTATTAACTATACGCTTCGGTAGTTTTAAGGATTCGATTCTTATTTGTTTCTTTAAAATACAATTAAAGAATATTATAAATAAAAGCCTAGTTAGGGTTTTCAGTTTTTAAAAATGTACTCATAATTATGATACGCTTCGGTGGTTTTTAAGGATTCGCTTCTTATTTGTTTCTTTAACCCTTTACCAATTATATCGACGGATTTGTCGGTAAATGATGTTTGTACTTTGTAGCGCGTTGTATGTAGTTAATACCATATATGGTTTCATTTTTTATTACTACATAAGAAAAAATTAAAAAGTCCAGAAACGACAAAGGGTTAAAGAAACAAATAAGATTCGAATTCTTAAAAACCGAAAACCCTAGCTCTAGGCTTTATTTATAATATTATATATTATATAAATGTTAAGCATCATTCAAAATATTCCGAATATTAATACATATCCTCTTACATATGTATTTGAACATTATAAATTACAACATAAACCAAATACCTTATGGTTAGAGTTTGGTGTAGCAAGTGGAAGTACTATTAACTATATTTCAAAATTTACAAAGGATAAAGTGTATGGGTTTGATAGTTTTGAAGGATTACCTGAATATTGGCGGGATAATTTTGATAAAGGGTCTTTCAACAGAAATGGTATTTTACCAGAGGTTAATAGTAATGTTGAACTAATAAAAGGTTGGTTTAACGAAACACTACTTAATTTTATACAAACTCATAATAAAAAAGTTTCATTTATTCATATGGATGCAGACCTTTATAGTTCTACAAAATATGTACTTGATGTATTAAAGAGTTATATTGATTCAGATTGTATTATTGTTTTTGACGAATTAGTAAATTATCCCGGTTTTGATGGAGATACAGGAGAACTCAAAGCATTTTATGAATTTATTACAGAAAATAAAGTAGATTATAAATGGGTTGGAATGAATGGAACACCTACTGGAATGTCTGGTTATTATCATGAAAATGTAGCATTAATTATTCATTCAATAAACTAATAAACACGTATATAATTTTTATTATCTAAAATGGGCGTTTTAAATGAGAAAAGGTGTAAAGAATCAATAAAGACTAGAATCCTTAACGAATCATTAACTCTTATTAAAACAACTATTTTATAAATTCCTAAATTTTATCATTTTATAAAATGTTTAACACCGTTAATGATAACAAAATATATTTATTATTGTATTCGGTGTGTTTAATTAATGTGCGGATTTGCACGTTAAATCAATTAAGGGTTAAAAACCACCGAAGCGTATCATAATTATGAGTACATTTTTAAAAACTGAAAACCCTACCTAGGCTTTTATTTATAATATTCTTTTACTATAATTTCAACGTATTACAATCGGCAAATATTTATCAAGGCTTATGGTTTCCCGCCCCCCTCCTCTCCTCTCCTCGTTACATCACCCATTTATAATTTAATACATATTTTTTCGCTCCTTTGGATTTACTTTTTGTAAAATCCTCTTCTTTGATAAATGTTTTTAAACCCAATATAAAATTGTCCACGTCCATTTCCGGCGATGAGTTGTTAACCGAACTTTTGTATTTCTCAAAGACGGCGTCGATTTCCAACCGGTTCTTCTTTTCCTCTTCCCTCGTCAATGTCTGTATCCACCATTTTTTTAAAGAAATTAAATTATCTTCATAAACTGTCAATACATCCCCTCCCGTTATAATTTCTATAAAATCCTTTTCTAACTCATATACCGTTGTTTTCATTTGTTCCATAACAGCCCTCAATTCTTTAATTCTCTTACGCCCCCGTTCCGCAACCAGTTTTTTATTACTGTCCTGCTTCAATAGTGCTATTATTTTCTCTGAACTCTCGTTTTCTTTATCAAAGAAATTTAAATACACTTCTTTACAAAAAAGCCAACAAGCGATTAATATGTTCTTTCGGTTTTCTTCCCATTGAAATAATGAATTTATATAACAAAATAGGACGCCATTTTCATATTCGAAATCAATGGCGTGTTTATCGTGAGTAGATATACTCTTGTTCAATGAAACCATCCATACAAATCGTATATGTTGGTTGCTTTTTGCGTCAGCCTTTAATTTACGAATATCAGTAATACCCACTTTTGAATTATTGAAATTCTTTACATCGACGATGATCGAAAACTCTTTAAATTTTAATAGAAAATCACCCATATGTCCTTTCTTTGTGGTATCTTCTATTTCAAATCCGTCTATTTCATCAAACACTTCGGAGGCCAATTCAAAGAAATATGCCTCTCCTTCCTGTCCAATGTTCTGTGAAACAGCCTTCTTTGCGGTTTGTTGCTTTATTTCCTCTATTTTATTTTGTAATTCGACAATTGCTGTTTCTGTTTTTTCATATTTTTCCCTTTCCTTTCCATTCAATAGATTCTGTATTTCCATCTTCAAAGAAAAGTTTTCTTCCTTCAGTGTTTCCTTTTCTCTTTGAAGAGTATTGTATGTTTCATTATATACCAATTTCTTTTCAGTGGTAAGGGTAGTATTACAATTCTTTATTTTTTCATCCAATACAGCATTCTCCTTTTCAAAATGAATCGCCTTTTCTTTTTCCAGTTTTAAAGAAGAAATCGTATCTTCGTAGTTTTCTTTCATTAACTGGACAGTTTCATCAAAATGTTGTTTTTCTTTGAGCAGTTTTTTCTGTATTTCACCGTTTAGTTTGGACGTTTCTGTTTCTATCATATCCTTGTATATTTCGATAGTTAATTTGTTACTCAATTCCAATTCATTAATAATATTATTTTTTTCATTAATAAGACCAGTATATTTGTCCACGAGTGCCTTTACAATAGGGTTATTATTGTCGTTGTCAGTCAATGTTACTGTTTTTTTTATAGTTTGAATAACCGCGTTTCCAAAGAGCAATAATAAATATCGCTCATTATCAGTATATTCATATATTTCAGGAGGAATATAATTTTCAGGAACGGTATAGTTTAATAACAGCATAATTGGTATGATGTTATTATGAGTAATATATATTTATATGATTTATAAGACACACACACACACACTCACGCACGTGGGTATCATTGGTTTTATGTATATATTTAACACCATTTCTGGTTTATAATTTGGGTCAAAATATCAAATAAAGGTTAATAATCAATATCCCGATTGATTTTAAAAAAAACAGCATCATACTTGTTTATTGTATTTGAAAAAAAACAACCGTTAAAGTAAGGATCACCTCCTATAGATGTATTATTTATATCTTCATTAATTTCGATATAATTTAAACCCTTATATCCCGGTAAAATACTGTTTATATTCCAACCATTATTTAACGCAATTTGTGATAAACCAATTTCTTTGCGGATTATTATTTCAATCATCTCCAAGTTATTTATCTCTTCGCAATTAAAAAACCCTCTTTCCATTAAAAACATTAAATAGTCTTTTTTTAAACAAAAAAACATTGACTGTACGTGTGAATATACAGGTTTATTTCCATATATCTGTAAATCATTACTATAGCCTGGTTGCCAAATATTAATAGATGTACCAACTACTTTTACTTTATCGTCATAAAATAAATCTATAAAAAGATTCGTCCATTTTTCATTGTTATTTTTAAGATAGGGACCTTTGACAGAAGTGTTTATAAAAAAATAATAATCATATGATTTATTAATAATACTTAAAACATAGCAGTAGGCGCCAAAGTCAAAACCTCTATTTTCCCTGTGAATAAACATAATATTTTGTCTTTCATATACTTCTAAATTAATCGTGGTTGAACCATTAATAGTAATATAATAATTGACGTCATCTAATATACCGTTTTCTAAAAAAAATATTAAATTATCTTTATATTTTTCATCCTTTTCATAATAAGCATATATACAACATATTTTATTAATTTCACTAAAAAACGTAATAGGGTTATATGAAAACTCAGTGTAGTTAGACATATAGTAAAATATTGGATATAGTTTTATATTTTATAACGAGTATCGGTATATTTTGTAAATATATATTATCTATACCACGCACATATTGGATCCGGAACTGTATATAGTATTCTACCCTTAAATACATACTTCGATACAACTTTATGAAATATATTTCCTAACATTCTATTCCATCCAATCGGATATTCTTTATTATCCTCATAACATTCTTGTGGGGATGGGTTGAAATTCATAACTTTTAATTTCGGAAGTTGTTCGTCCAAAAAAGCAATCATTTTTGAATACCATTCTTCTGTTAATTCTGTTTTTGGTTTTACTATATAACAAATATTAGAAGGTAAATAGTGATATAAATGTTTTACTTCATCATTCGCAACATCGGTTGGTTTCCATTCTCTTGATCCATTTATATAAACTCTTTCATTTTTATTAAAATTATCAAATGCGTTGTTCCAATCCCCGTTTGTGTCTTTGATGTCCGAGTAACCACCCCCGTAAAAATGCATAAAGTATGTTCGTAAATAATCTGCTCGATGAGTAAAAGACAAATACTGGTATGCTTCGTGTAATGGGTATTCCGGCAAAATATAATTATTCAAATTATCAATCGTTATTAAAATCACCTCACAATTGGAATGTTCTTTCAGTCCTTTTAACGCGTTTCTTCTATATTCACTCATTTCGTTATCCCCCGTCCAAAAACAATATATACATTTTTTAAAAATACACTCTATTTTTGGTCGTTTTTCTTCACTAAAATTATTATATGTATAATAATTCGTATCTATATTGTAATGTATTTTATTTAAACAATTAACTACCTTTTCATGGTCAGCTGTTACATTTTGAGTTATTAAACTATCAACCCCCCGTTGTATAACTAACCACGGAAAGTAACTATAACAATTACCACAATGTAATTGTAAATTTACCGTCATCCAATCACTCGAATAAAAAGACTCTTTAAAAAAGTTTAATATCCATAATGCCCCTTTTTTTGTAATTATATAACCTCCTGTTAAATACTGTTCATTTTGTAATTTCCATTTAAATATTTCATCAATCGGTTCAGAGGCGTTTAATAATACCATATTCAAGTTATTATATTGCTCTTCTGTTAATTCATTTGTCAAATATTCCAGTTTTGATTTCCATAAAAAATCAAAACGTGCGTCATCTTCCAGTATTAATGCGTATTCTAAGTCATTATTTATAATATGACGATAAATATTAATATGGGATTGACTACATCCTTTTTGTTCGTTGCTTAAATTACAACAAAAACTATCTGTTAATGTATCTTTAGTACACGCCGACCATCTTTGAACATCCATATTAAAATGCTTAAACTGTTTTTCCATAAATTCCCATCTTTCAATACAACTATCAAGTGATATACAAAATGTATTTTTTGATGTAAATAAAAAGGGAGATACAGGCATTTAGTATATTATTGAATAGGTATATATATATATATTTTAACCATTTACCGTTTCTGAACTTTTAAAAAGTTCGTTTTTTCTTATATAGTAATAAAAAACTAGAAACCGCAATGATTCAATGTATGAAGAAGAACGAAAATTGAAAGTTGTTTTTTCATAATATAAATATTACATTATGAAACTTATTTGGTATTCATTATATATAAGAGGGTGTGTATCTTTTCGTGTGCCGATTTCTCGTGACTCATTTAGTCGTCACTCATTTACTTGTATGTTTAAATCCAATCCCGGGTTTCAAAATGAAATTGAATCGTTCGGTCTTTCTCAAAGAAAAACCAATGATAAAAACAATAAAATACGTGAAAAAATCATATGTGATATTATTAACGACCGTGTACCACCCGAATATTTTGACGCCCCTGAATGGGTTTCTTTGAAAACAACTATATATACTTATTTAAATGAGTTAAATGGACACGCCCCTTATTCCCGGGTTGAATGTTTACAAAAAGGGGGGCGTAAATTTAATTATGATTTTGATATAATATTTCATACTTCCGTTGGCGACGACAATATGTCGCCACCACCACCACCACCCACAAAATACAATGTCGAATTTAAATACAATGTATCAGCAATCGACCAAACACCCCAGTTCGTTTCCCCTATAAAACCTAGCCAATATTTAACCCTTTCCTATGAAAACTATTTCTTTGAAAACTACTTGCCGTTATTATCCGCCTTTTCCGGATTACAGCTACCGTTAAAAGATGTATATATGAAAGAAATCAATTACCCCTCGCCCCCGTGTATGAAACTATATCAAGATTTATATTATAGTGGTTGTAAAGCCAGTATCCGATTTACGGGTGATGAACGAGCAATCGCTTTTTACGAAAAAAGCAAAGAACTTTCCGCCGAAAGTATCAGACGTTTTATTGAAAATGCCGATATTAAAATTGACGAACTCTCTAATTATTTATTTGAATCCCAGAAAAATAAAATATATATGATGTATTTCAAAGAAAAAATGATTCTGGAAAAAACAAATGTGGATGATTATCGGATTCACCCATCAAGTTGTATAAAAAATCCGGCAAAATCTCGATATGAATTTACAACTGTGAGCGGAAAACCTCTACACATCCTTTTACGATGGAAAAACGGCAACGGAATTGCCTTTCCATCCTTTCAAATATCCTGATAAATAGGTAATATATATAATAATTCTGTCGTATTTATTGCGTTGTTTCCAAAATAAATGTCTATAAACTCTTTTGTTCTTTCATCACTAAAAGACTCCAACACTTTTTTATACTTGTCTTCATCCTCCTCCTCCACACTGTCACTTCCATTCCACTCAATACAAATCAAATGATTTTCAACCAAATACGGCTGATTTGCAAGTGGTTTAATAAAACACGCATAAAATTTATAGTTACCCACACCATACCCTCGATTAACAACAATCGCTGGTTTAGTTATACCTTCACGGCGTATATAATTTAATTTTTCTGTATTTTTGTATTTTTTCGGTTGAAAAACACCGGTTTCCACATCGCTACTATAAATAAGTCTGGTGTGTGTTTCATCGTTGGTCAAAATGTCCTTACATTGATTCCAAACCACCGTTCCAACACTTACACGAAACCCCATCTCGGAAAGAGTAGTTGAGCTTTCACAAAGATGTCTGTATTTTTCCGCATTCGACTCCGTAGCAAATATAGTATAATTATTTATAGTTAATATGTAACGTTCGGGTGTGGCGACGGGTGATGCCCGTTTTTGAACGACGAAAATAACAGTTTCTTGTTGTGTATCAATAAATTTCCCTTCTTTACAATCGAGTATATACAGTATTTGACATGTAGAAGCCAGGTATTTGCGTGTTTTGTCGTAATAGAGACAATTGAGGAAATTCTTTGGTAAAATGAAACTTAATACGCCGTTTTCTTTCAAAAGTTCCAAAGATTTTATTATGAATAAAATAAATATGTTTGGTCTTCCATCGAAAAATCCCCAGTATTTTTTATCCACCGCCTCTTTTTTCATTACATAAAATGGCGGGTTGCCTATAATTAGATCGTATTCCGTTCCTGGGTTGAAAGTCAAATAATCAGTATTTATTAAATTAACATTTTCTTTATGAAACACGGGTTTTATAGAATCATATATGGTGGCGTTTTTTTCTATACCAGTTATTGAGACGGTGGTTGTTGGGAATTCTTTCTTTAAAACGTCGATATATTCCCCCGAACCACACGCGGGTTCCAATATTGTCATTGTCAAAGAAGGGGTATCTTTAAACAAACGTGTTAATAAATCTATATTATGTTTTACCACGGAGGGAGGAGTAAAGAAAATCCCCTCGTTTTTTTTCGTGATTTTCGATATTTGTGATGTCAACTCTTTCGATAAAATAGAATATTCAAACATTTTCGTATAGTTATATGTGTGTTAATATTTTAATTTTATTCAATTTTTTGGAAACTTTTGATTGGTAGTTGACAGTTGCCCGTTATATAGTCAATAAAACGGTAAGGGCGAAACCCAAATGAACACAGACCGAATGAATAAAAACAAACCTATATTGTGCCTCGTTTTTTTGCGACTCATTACGAAACCCCGTATATGTATAAACGCCGTTTCCACCAATTCGTACCACACTTTCCAACCGCAAATACGCCATTACAGAATCAAATGTTTCTTTGGAAATATTTAACTTACATAACGCACGATACTTATCAAAGAAAATGGGTATTTCCACTTCGTCATTATATACCTTTTCATTATAATAAAATATAGAACCGAATATCGACAACACAGTAATAAACCCGAGTTTCTTTGAAACCGAATTCCCCGTAAATACAATGAATGAGAGATATAGTATTGTTACAGCAACAATATATTGGTCTATTACACGAATGAATGAGACGACGTATAACCGACTCCAAAAGGCGATGGAACTGAGATATAAGATTAATAGCAATAACCCCGCAATTTGTTTAGTGGGACACTGGTTTTTCAAAGAAACTAAACCGATTAGTAGGAAAATATGCGATGAAAATACACAATATTTGGTTATCTCTGGTGGAATGTAAATGTCGTTATAATGGTTGGATAGTATTTTGGCGTGATAAATGTGTAAAACCATTATACATAAACTATAATAAAATTGAATATAAAAGGTGACAATAATTAATTTATTACTTCATTCGCAACATTCACATATTTTATTACAAAGAAATTCATTGTTATTTTCTAATAAAGATTATATATTTTTAATTACTCAATTAACAAATTATTTTTTGATAATTGTAACGCATAATATCCGTTTGAATTTAAGCAATTTTTGTCTAATTCACAAAACTCTAATGTTTTACTATTATCTTTCCAAAACTTTAATCCATATGGAGACGACTCTTTAAATTTATTTTTTAATTTATCATCATTTTCAAAAACTTTATTTGATAATGAATGACTGCTTCCAAATTCTTCAGCTGATATATACGGTACTTTATTCCAACTATCTTTAAATTCATCATCATTTTCAAATAAAATTTTAAATAACTCATCCATCCAAAAATAATTTTCAGTCATATTATTAATTTTCCAAAAATTATCACACGATTCTTTCCATTTTGTTATTATATAAGATTCTTTTACTGAAATTATAAACCAACTACAAGGTCCATATTGTATATCCATTCCAGCCCCCTTTCCGTGGTACATCCAAAATCCAGACGGTTTTATAGATTTGTATACCCAACTATTTAATGGTCGCATACATAAGAAGGTTGAATCTGCCCATACACCGCCATGATTTTTTAATAATGATAAACGTACTATATCACTTTTTGCTTGATCTGAAATATTTTTATTCTTATCATAAATGTAATCTATGTCGTTAATAAAATTCTTTAAATTATTCATATCTAAATATTGAATTTTCCAATCTGGATTATGTCTTTCCCACGATTTTGCTACTTCTTTTTGTAAAAAAGGTGCGTTTTCCCAACCTTGAAACCATAACAACCATATAGTTTTATTTAATACCATATTATTAAAATTTCCATCATCATATGGATAAAAAATAGCATACCAAGATCGTTCTATATAATGACCAGCTTCTGGGTTTTCACTTGTATTTACTTGATTTAATAATTTTTTATAATACGATTTTGGTTTTTGTAAAATATTTTTTTTTGAAACACTTAATATTGAATTATAAACAAAACATTCATTTTTTTCATTATCTGTAAATACGGCATTAAACCATTTACCGAAAGGACGTATATTACTTGGTTCTACTTTACTATTAGATTTTTCTCTATTATTTTCATTACTTGATTGATAATTATCTATTGTAAAATTACTGGCTTTTTTTATTTCTCCTATATCATTTTCAACACAAGATAAATATGTGTTATTTGTTTTTTCAACGGTTTCTATCATTTTTATGGAGCGTTGGTATTTATTAGGTAACTTAACTGACCCCATTAAAAATATTGTAACCTCGCTTAAATTATCATAGTTTTCAATAATGTGGTATAAAAATGTATGTGTTTCCCGCCCAACGTTTGGCAAATTAACAATTTTTTTTATTTTTTTATTTTTAATATTAATTTCATCACCTTTATTATATATTATAATAGGATGTCTATTAAAAGGTGATTCATCAATCCAACTTAAATCTTCATTATAGCGTGATATTATAATTTCTTGGTCTTTAAAAAAAATATTATTTTCGTAGTTATTAAAATTTTCATTTATTCTAAAAATTATAAATAATGTTCTTATAAATAAAATTATTAATAAAAAATATAATATATATTTTAACTCTAACATATATATTAAACTTTATTTTGGTTAACCCTTTGTCGATTATATCAATGGATTTGACGGTAAATTGTTTACGGTTTGTGTCAATGTATATAGTTAATACCATATATGATTTCAATTTTATTACTGTACAAAAAAATGAAAAATTTTAAAAAATTAAAAATGGAAAAGGGTTATAATATACTTATTTTCGAGTTAAATATACATATCGTAAACGATTACAATAATGAATAACAAAGATACTTTGAATTATCGTAATTTACATTAAATTCATTCGGAATTTTTTTTAGTGCTTCTGACTCTTTATTGAAATGTGGTTCTGATTGTAATACAATTGTATTTTCCCAATCTTTATAAGATCTGTTCAAATAATTTATACTATTATTAGGAATGTTTATATTAATTAATTCACTAAAACTTTGTGTTTTTAATGGTAAAAGTTCATCATTTAAAAAAAACTCATTTGGAAACATATTATTTATTATTCTATACGCATCATTTTTATTTTCAAATACCATTACATCAATAAAAATATTATCTTCATTTTTTTTAAAAAACTTATACCCAAAAGACATTGATTTAAAATAGTATATGTCATTATTATAATTATTTATTTTATTTACATCATCAATTAAAATACCTAAGTCTATATCATCATCAAACGGCATAAACCCCCCATTACGTATGGTTCCTATTAATGTTCCGCCAATAGCAAAATATTTTATATCTTCTTTATTAAAAAAAATAATTAAATTTTCTAGTAATTCTTTTAATGTTGTAATTTGTTCTTTTTTTAAAATTAAATGATCATAATCACAACTGGTAAATTCTTCGTATATATATAATTTATGTAATATAACTATTAATAATATTATTATTAAAAGAAAAAATATTATATTCATATATAAAATATGGATTTAAAAAATATTAATTGTAACGAAAAAATATATAATGTATATTGTAGCGGAGTATTTGATTTATTACATTTAGGACATATGATGTTTTTTAATAAAATACATTTGTTGTTAAAAGATAAAATAAAATATAAGTTAATTGTTGGAATTCACAGTGATAATGAATGTGAAAAATACAAAAGAAAACCAGTTATTAATGAAAATATTAGATATGAAACAGTTAAATATTGTAAATATGTTGACGAAATTCTACAAGACGCACCATTACAAATAACTACTAGTTTTATAAAATTACAAAATATAGATTTTGTAATAATAGGAAAAGAATATGAAAATAACTATGAAAAAAACGTATTTTTTCATAGAGGAGCGTTAGAGTTGAATAATTATTTATATATAGAACGTTCAAATATTATATCAACGAGTGATATTATTGAAATTATCAAAAAGATGTAACATTTTATATAAAACACCCATTAATATATTCATATTGTTCAAATTACCTATTGTTATTCTCATAAATCCCCTTATATCATTGTTTTTATTTCTAACTATAATATTATTATTTTTTAATTCTCCTATAATAAAATCTATATTATTTCCAACGTAAATACATACAAAATTAGCATTTGATTTAATATAAAAAATATTGTTATCTTTCAAAAACGATTGAAATATATTTCTTTTATAATATTTTCATAATATATTATATTACGAAATACGTATAATCCCGCTTTTTTTGATATATCGGTAACTGATTTTTCATTATATATTAATGAAATTTTATTTATATAATTATTATTTGATAATATATAACCTAACCTTAGACCGGCTAACCCATATGCCTTGGAAAATGTCCTAGTTATTATTAAATTATTATTACTATATATTAAATTTGATAATGATTCATTTATATTCAAGAAGTTTATATATGCTTCATCTACAATAAATAACACATTGTTAAATTCGTTTAATAATTTTTCCATTGTATTTTTATTAAATTTATTTCCAATTGGGTTATTTGGATTAACAATGTAAACAACTATATCTTCGTTATTATTTAATTCATTACTTAACACTTCGTAAATGTCATATTCTTCAATTAAAATATTATTTTTGATATATTTTATATTTTCTTTATTCTTTATTAATACACAAAAGTAATTATATGTTGGGTATAAAACAATTACTTTTGTGTTAATATTAACAAATGTATTAACTATATATTCAAGAGCATTATCTGAACCTGCCGTTAATAATATATTTTCATTATTAACATTATTATGTAAAGATAGTTCATTTAATAAATTAATGGTATTATTATTGTATATATTAGTGTAATGTGTAACGATTTGTTCTTCTAATAAATTACTATAAAAATTAGGTGGGTGATTAAAATCATATTCGTTTAAATTTAAACGAATTATATTATTACTTATTTTTTCTGAAATACTATACATTATATATTAACCATTATTTAAAGATAATCTACTGGTTATAACTAACTTATATTATTTTGACAATATTATTTTATCCTCTATATCATCTACATACTTCCATCTCTCCCCATTATCATATTGGGTTAATGAATTGAATGTATTATTTAATTGTTCATCGTATTTATAAAATACCTTGTGTTTTTCACTGTATTTATTACTTCCCCACGTGGTTTTTTCATTCATTGATTCAGCCGCTACAAATGCGTTATTTTGTAACTTGCCTATTTTCCATTCGTTTTCATCAAACATTAATTTTGCGTATTTTTCTATATTTAAATCCATTCCATTTAGTTTGTTTACGTTTTTTTCGTCTTGTAAATACTCAAAGAAACATTTTAAATATTTCTTTATAAAAATCGTAGGAACACATACCAAATTTGTATTAATACCTCCATATTCGTGCCCGTCATATACCCAAATCAGCGGTTTATCACATAAAGAAACGATATCTGGAAACTCAAACATATGTTGAAATTCACTTCTTGATAATATTACATACTCATATTTCGATTCAAATAAATCCCCCAGTTTTTCATATATATAATACCAGTTATAGTATATTTGGAGGCACGGGTCAATAATATAATTATTCTTTTTTTCCAACTTGTCGTAATTGGTATATATACTGTTGGTAGGCTTATCATACGCGATTTTTGTAATAACGTTTTTATTAAATAACTCTATATCTTCATCTTTGTATCCCTTTTGAACAACGACAAATACGTCGGCATCCAATGGTTCAACCAGATTTTTATAGAAATTATCGTGTATTGTTTTTATTGCGCGTAATTCTCCCCATAAACAGACGGCGTATTTTTTATTTGAAACTTGCGGGTGGTTGGGTGGGTTGTCGAATCCTTCATTATGGGGGTATTTGTTAAAGAAACTATAACATAAATACAATCCTAATATTACTATTATTATTAATAATAGTATTTCATATTTCATTATTACTATATATTTAATAATGAAATAAACTATTTGTTGGTTTAATGACATTCATTACTTTATAAAAAGAGACAATTATGTTAAAGAAAATATTTTTCTGATGGTAATATTTTAAAATATATATCATTAGTTTCCGTTGCCGTGATTCCAGTTGTTGTTGTTTCCTCCTCCTCCATTCCCACCGCCATTATTTCCTCCACCTCCATTCCCACCACCATTGTTTCCTCCACCCCCACCACCATTGTTTCCACCACCATTGTTTCCTCCACCTCCGTTTCCTCCGCCACCCCCGTTGTTTCCTCCTCCATTCCCACCTCCTCCACCATTGGAATTATTCCCCCCAATATTTCCAATATTACCAACCCCTGAACCTATACCAGTATTCTCATTACCTATATTTGTAGTATTTCCCAAACTTCCAAACCCGCTATTTGTTGTATTTCCAATTCCATTGCCCGTATTTCCTGCTCCACTACCAAAACCTGTATTGCCATTTCCAACTCCATTACCGTTTCCGTTATTGCCGTTTCCTGTTTCACCATTTCCATTTACGTAAATATTAAAAGGGGAACCCCCAGGATTGTTTCCATTTCGTGGGTCAATCCCCGAAGATTCCCCACCCCTTCAACTTCGTCTATCCGGTGATCGCGACCTTGAACGTTCATGTCTGTGATAATGATAATTCTCGCGCGGGTCATAATAAAATCTTCCGTGTTCTGGACTTCGGCGATGTTCTGGGCTTCTAGTACGCAATATAGTATTTTCAATTCGCTGTTCCATCAAATAATCACGGACACGATCTTTATCTGTGCTACTGATTTTTTCTTTGATCTCACAACAACATTCCATCATCTGTTTTGTCAAACAATCCTTGTTTTTCAACGCATCCGTTTGAATTGCCATCGTATTTTCCACATTTTGACGCACAATATCCGCCTTAGTTCCCAGTATATCACGAGTTGTCATATTGTAATGGTCACTCGCCTGTTTTTCTATACTACTTTGAAGTTTCAACATCTCTAACTGCATTTTACCAGCATTCTCCGCATTCCAACGGAGAGAATCCGCTACTCGCAATTCCGTATCTTTAAACCCATTCAATACTTGTGTATGATGTTGGAAATTATACCCCCTTTCCTCGTGTGCGAGTGACTGAAGCAAATTCTGTTGTTGAATAGAATTCGTTTGAACCAGATTTGAAAGACCAGCATTTACTCTTTCAATCGCCACCCCGTTCGCGTTTGCGGTTCTTTCAACAGATTGACCCAATGCGGCAGATGTTCTTTCAGTGGAAGCAATCGCCTCTGAACCGACCGTATGTGTTGCCAAAAGGTTATCAGCTCCAGTTTTATCAATAGAAGCTAATATATTACCTGTTTGTTGATGACCAATATTTAATGCGGTTGTGTTATTGGCTTGAACAGTTGAAAGCAAATTATCGAAATTGCGTCTTGTGTCTGAAAGAACAAAATCCTGTCCACGACGAGCATCATTTAACGCAAACTCACCCGTTTGTTTTATTTGTCCAACCGTATTATCAGTATTTCTGTTTGTGTTTGATAATACAAATTCCGTATTACGTCTATCATCATTCAAAGCAAAATCGGCATTGCGATTAGTATTTGCCAATACATTATCAATATTACGACGTCCGTCATTCAGCAATATATCACTATTTCGGTTTACTTCACGACCCACTACATCGAAATTGCGTCGAGTATCGCTACCAAGTGCGTCGAAATTGCGATTTACATTCAGGGCGTTGACATCGAAATTGCGTCGAGTATCGCTACCAAGTGCGTCGAAATTGCGATTTACATTCAGGGCGTTGACATCGAAATTGCGTCGAGTATCGCTACCAAGTGCGTCGAAATTGCGATTTACATTCAGGGCGTTGACATCGAAATTGCGTCGAGTATCGCTACCAAGTGCGTCGAAATTGCGATTTACATTCAGGG
>Ga0247722_10000594_pt1 | contig 21579 bp, 21 predicted proteins | sample MSEWelMarce3H_FC_FD_189094 | JGI IMG/M metagenome (GOLD analysis project Ga0247722, IMG submission 189094) | Subsurface sediment microbial communities from gas well in West Virginia, United States - MSEEL Well Study Marcellus 3H_FC | ecosystem: Environmental > Terrestrial > Deep subsurface >... | reverse complement strand
GTACCACAACGTCGCAGTCACGTCGTTGGAAAAAAAACCAAAACAGCAGCGGCGAATATGGTTGTTGGAAAAATAGCAGAGGCGCTTGCTTCATCTGTGATCGCGGCCGCGATTGCCAACAGCAACGTAAAAGGAAAAAAGAAGAATGTATTTCGCAGAAAGTCTAGTAAGCGAAAGGATGATCGCCACGACGACGGTAGCGAAGAAGAAGACGACGAAAATATTGAATACGACAGCGAGGATGACATCGAAGACGACGACAGCGACGAAGACGACAGCGAAGAAGACGACGACAGCGAAGACGACGACGACAGCGAAGACGATTATTTCAGCGATGATGACAGCGACGAGAGCGATAACAGCAGCGAAGCAGAACTCGCATCTCGTAAGAAGAATCAGAAAAAAATGGAACAGCGTTGCGAAAAGAACAATAAGAAGCTCGCCGACATCAAAGAAATAATTCAGTCGCTCACGTCGACGATGTCAACCAACGCGTCACTCGCAGCCAATAAGGTCATGAAGAAGCAACTCGAAGAAATGAAGCAAAAACAGCATGATATCGAATATCAGATCCGTTCCGATGAAAAGAAGCGCGACAAGTTGAATGTGAATGAGTTTAAAAGACTTCTTCGAAAGAAGAATTCCACGAACGATCTCCGATATTTCCGTCGCCACATGACACGCGAAGAACAACAGAAGGTTATCACCGACCTGAAACAGATCCACGCAGTAAGTATCATCCAAAAGCCTTACCGCCTTTCCCTTCTGGAAACCGACATTCCTATCGGATTCAAGGCGATTGCGATGCGGAAAATCAGTTCACTTCGTCACATGGAACCAGGATGTGGTGAGTATTACAAGGTGAAGAACTGGGTAGATACATTCATGAAGATTCCATTCAACAAGACCAAGAACCTCCCCCTTACGATCGAGGATGGTCTGCAGCGCTGCAGCGAGTTCATGGAAGCGTCGAAGACCACGCTCGACAGCGCCGTATACGGACTCAACGACGCGAAGCTCCAGATTATGCAGATGGTAGGTCAGTGGATTTCCAACCCAGCCGCGATGGGAAGCGCAATCGCAATAAAGGGTCCGATGGGAACCGGTAAGACGTCACTTGTGAAGGAAGGTATCAGCAAAATCCTAGGCCGCGACTTCGCCTTTATCGCGTTGGGCGGTGCGACCGACAGCAGTTTCTTAGAAGGTCACTCCTATACCTACGAAGGAAGCACCTGGGGTAAAATCGTGGAAATCATCATCCAGTGCGGTTCTATGAATCCAGTTATCTACTTTGATGAACTCGACAAAATCAGCGACACCGCGAAGGGCGAAGAAATCGTCGGCATCCTCACCCATCTCACAGACACGAGTCAAAACTCGCAGTTCCATGACCGTTACTTCGCAGAGATCGACTTTGACTTGAGCAAGTGCCTCTTCATCTTCAGCTATAATGACGAGAGCAAAGTGAATCCAATTCTGCTCGACAGGATGTATCGCATCAACACATCTGGATACAACAAGAAGGACAAGACGCAAATCGCGCAGAAATATCTTATTCCAAAGATTTGCGCGGAGGTGGGCTTTCGTGAAGGTGATATCGTGATTCCCGACAATGTCATCGAGCACATCGTGGAGAACTATACGGAGAAGGAGGAAGGTGTCCGAAACCTGAAGCGCTGCTTGGAGATCGTTCATCGCAAGTTGAACCTGTATCGTCTCATCAAGCCAGACACGCCGCTGTTTGAGAAGGAGATGTCGCTGAAGGTCGCGTTTCCATTCGCGGTGACAAACGAAGTGGTGGATAAGTTGGTCAAGCAGGCGACTGATGACAAGCGCGTGAACTTGAGTTTGTATTTGTAATAATAACCATATCGGATATAGTAAGGTAAGTAAGAAATATAAATAATATAAAGATTTTTTATGTAAAATATAATAATTACACTCCGTACTCTAATTATGAGTTCATCTCCGCCGATTTCCGTATTTTTTAATAACTTTTGGCCAGGTTTTGTTGAAAAAACCGACATCGTTGATTGCACATTTTTCGTTCAGCTATTAAGTAAAACATACAACGCGCCAATTCATGTTTCGCGTTCACCAGATAATGCAACAATTTTAGTTGAGTCTATTTTTGGAAATCACTCTTATATAAACTACAAAAAGTGGAGGGCAACCATTTTATTTACAGGTGAGTCTGATTATTTTAATATGACTAATGTAGATCAATTCGACTGTGTATTGGGTTTTGAGGATACTCATGGTTCATATGTGAAATGTCCTCTATTTGTCATATTTTTAGTTACAAATCCCAGTATTTTGAAAGAGATTGAAACCGTCGATAGAGATATACCAATTCCACCCAACAACGCATCTATTATTTTATCAAACGGAAATCATGGAAAGATCAGAAACGATTTTTTCATGACAATTAGAAAGGAAATGCCAGTATTCTCTGGAGGTAAATATGAAAACAACGTCGGGTCGGTTGTACCTGGTAGTTATAATTCTTCTGAAATGGTTGATTTTTATAGAAGAGGTAAGTTTGCAATTACGATGGAAAATAATGATAAGCCATATTATATTACGGAGAAGCTGGTAAATGGTCTTCGCGCTGGTGTTATTCCGATCTATTGGGGTACATCGCGTGTGACTGAATTCTTTAACCCTCGGCGTTTTTTTCATTTGTGTCCAAATCCGACCAAACAAGACATGGAACGTATGATAACTAAAATGAAATTTGTGACGGACAAAGAATTTTTAGATATTATCAAAGAACCGATATTGACACGACCAATCGGTGATATTTACGATGAGTTACTTTCTTCTGTAAAAAAAATACTTACCTGATCTTACCTTATTCCTTCTTTATCCGACGGCGGTGAGGGGGGGTTGCGTTCACGCGTCGCATGTCGATACGACGTTGGCTCTGTTGAAGTGGTGAATGATCTGTTCGATCTCGCAAATCGTTTCCGGTGTGTAGATTGCCTGTGCGAGGTCGTGGTCGTAGTCGTATACGTGAGCGAGGGACTCTTGTCGGATGGTGTTACCGGCGTACACGCAAATGCGGAGGTTGTTCTCGGTTGTCGCAGCGGCGTTCGGGTTGAATACTGTGTCATCGGGGTTTACGGTTTCGACTTCGAGGTGGTAGTAGCCATGGTCCATCGCGTCTTTTTGGGTTTCATGCCACCACGCATGAGCGCAATAGCTGAGCACCGCGTAATCGAAGCACTTTGCGATGAAGGCGCGGCATTTTTCGGCGTGATGAATGATTTCGCCGACGTTGTCTTCTGCGCTTCTTTTCAAGTCAACGATGTAGTGCCTGACTGCTTTCACGATGGAATTGACCTGTTGAAGTAGATTGCGTGTGATTGTGCGATGATTTTGCTTTGTTGTTTCGATTTGTGCTTTGAGTGATTTCACGATGGTGCTGTCGCATCTTTCAAGAAGGAAGTCGTTGCGGTCGTCCTCTGCTGAGTCGTCGTCGTCGTCTGTAGCCATCGTCGTCACGAAATCGAACGTTGGTGACGGAAGTCGCTGGTCTCGTATTTCTTCCGTCTCTTTGACAAGCCGGATGATCTCGTGGATTTTGCGAATCGCGGTCTTCTTTTGTTGTTTGTTCGTGACGAGCATCTTGCGCAGCTGGTCCAGTTGAGTGAGTGCTTCGTTGAGTGTTGCTTCTTTCTGGAGAAACGTGCTGAATTGCGGTAGTCCGATGCGTTTGTAGACGAAACTCGAGTGGTCGGCGCGGCACAAATCCGCGCGGATGTTCCACGAGGTATTTTTGGGAAATTTGATTTCTTGGGTGGGTTGGTGGACGAGTGCGGCCGGTTGTTGAATGTCTCTCAGATATTCTTCAAGAATTTGTTGAATGAGCTGGTTGTTGCCGTCGATGTATTTCTTGAGGTCCTTGGCTCCGTTGATAGTAGTAGTAGTAGTAGTAGTAGCAGTGGTGTTCATTTCTTCGGTCGTTCGTGTCTGTCTGTGTCTGGCGCGTATATTCGATAGATATACGAAAAAGCATTTCAATTTTTTTCAGATTGTTCTACAAACCAACAATCTGAAAGTAAATTACAAAATTTAAACACCTGAATCTGATGTTCGGTTTCCACCACGAGTATTCAGGTAGTTTATTTGTTCCGGAGTCATACAGACACAACCGGTACTCGATGAATAAGGAGCAGGGCAGCATTCAGGCTTAAACTTATTCTTCGCAAAAATAACCATTTCTCCGTTCTTAAGTGGCTCGTCGGCGGTATAAGCACTACCGGTGTTATTGATTACGCCGTAACCAAATTCAGAAGCATAAGTATTGGCCTTGGTAACCCACATACCAGCAACATCGCTATTCTGGACTTCATTCACATCAGAACCCATAAGTGCCATACCTTCACGTCCGTCTTTGTTAACCGTAATGGATTCTTCGCGCGGGGCAGGTCCCTTCTTTGACCCTTCATTTCCACCGGTAATGGCATTTAATCCAGTCATAAATACCGCAGGTAAGCCGCCAGCATCAATAAACCCTTCATTCCTTCCCGCCATTCCGGCTTTTGTTGCTTTATCAACAGTCGCAGCAGTTTCCGCAACAATATCCGGAAGAGGTCTCTGCTGGTTCAACATCTCGACTACATCTTCAGACGCAGATTGAACCGATACATCGGACCCGGGTTGTCCAGCATTTCTAGTTTCAATTCCTTCTTTCATCAGTGCTTTATGACCTATTAGGTACTCGAACACCGGATATCGGCAACAACTACACATCAAATTAGCACCGATAAAAAGCGTAACTATCACGAGTAAAATAAGTTTATAATTCATTATGTTCCTACTTCAATTACAATTATAATAAATAAATAGATTATATTATTATTCCTAAACTAATCATCTGGAGAAGGCATACGACTTGTTCTTTGTCGAGTAATTTGCCTTGATACAATACCCAATAAAATTAACGGAATCGCGATCGTTAGAAAAACCGCAATAGCTGCAATCGCAAGTACCCATCCTACAAAAGGAATATACCAAAGAACAATAATAACAATCAACATAACAACTAAAATTATAATAACCAGTTCATAGATCGACCCGATTAGTGAATAAAATGACCATAATACTCCAACGAACGTCAGTAGAAATGTTGCTAATATACCCTTTATTTTTTCAAAAAAATCAACCATTTTGATAAGCATATTTTGTATCGGAATAAGGATGTTTTGAATACGATAAAACACCGTCAAAAATATGTTTTTGAGTGCGTCTCGCATCTTGTTAAATAGTAATCGAAATTTCTCGATCACCTCCAAAATATTTTTGAATATTCCCATAATCACATTAAAAATGGCATATACCATGCTCATCGGCCTGTCAAATACACTTTTTGTGCTGTTCGAACTACATTCCATGAAATTTTGTTTGGTATAATCCATCGGACTTACTCCATCTGGCGCGTTAATCCAGCCAGCGAAAGGCATGACATCCGGGCGGCATCTATATTCCGGCCAGTCACGTTTCACCTCAAGCAGTTTATTCTGGATTTGAAAATAAGTGACAGCCGACATAAAAATAAAAATGACGACACATACCTTAATAATATCAATACCATAAAGACCTGAAAATGTCTTGTCGCCATACAAATAATTCAATCGCTCAATAATAGGCTGTTTCTTTAGTTTCGCAAGTGTTTCATCTAATTCAGAACTCCCTTGATTCGCATAATCTTGTAAGGATGAAAGCACTGATTGTCGAACCGATGATGAAAGTTTATTTACGGTTTTATCACTTAGTGTTTTGGATACAACGCCTAAATCGATTAGATATTTATTTAATGTATTAAATATAACGGCAAATATACTATCAGCCATTCGTATATACAGATATATTTTAGTTATATTTGTATATTACACTCTTCATTCGACTCCCTCTTCATCTAAACAATAAATGAGAGATTCCTATTCAGCTGGGTTGGTAGCCCGTGTCCGAACATCACCATGTATATGAGAACAAATGCCGCTATCACGATAGACCGGTCTTCCGCCACAAGGGCGGATTGATTGAACAGGTATCTCATCATCATGTAGATGACAATCCCGATCATGGCGGAGTGCGCCAACATAATAGCCCCACGTTCGTATGACATTTGTTATTGTATTATTATACAGACCGATTAGATTTTAATCCATAGGATTATGATCGTCCGAGAGATCTAACCATCTGCCCAAATATACCTCCCCATAAGCTCTTCATCACCATAAGCGCGCTTGACATCACGAACATAAGCGTGGCAAATATACCTGCTAATTTATTTACTAAATCTCTCATCGATATAATAATACGCTGAAACCCGATTAAAATATTCGAAAACACGCCGAATATATTTTTCACGATATTCATAATCTTATCACGCAGGCTCCCGATAAAACCGCGAATATTTTCTGTATCTTTGACAATTTTAGTTGCGACACCTCCTACTAATGAAATAACATGATTCAGCGGCAACATAAGGTATTCCATATAGCTGCTTTGAGTAGTTTGAATACACTGCATGAAATTGTCTCCGACATCGTGTCCGAATAATGATGCGAATGGCATAACTGCTGGACTGCATCGGTATAACGGCCAGTTGTCTTTTACCTTTTTCATTCCAATCGCTAAAACATTAGAAAGGTATAACCCAAGAAATACAACAATAATTATTATTGTAAATATGATATCTGTGGATTTCATTATTTATTTGCTTGGTAGTTGACGATACGAATACGTCTTCAGTTATATTACATCCATATAATATCTGCGATAAGCGTGCCGTGCATCGCTAAGCAAACACCTTTCGCATCACTTTTTTGATATTATATGCAATCGTTGAAGTAAGTGAATATTCACGTCTTTGCTTTGTTTTGAGATGACGCGTTCTATGACTAAATCTCACATTCTTATGACCTCTTCTACCACCGGATTTTACATATGCGTCATTAATGCTATTCGACATTGCTTGATTATTCAACGCAGTAAGGCTTGCATTTTGAACGCCCATACACTGAGGACCACTCGAGCAGGCTGTACCCACCTGTGGAATCGGGATTCTGTCACCTGCACCACCTTGCTGATACCGACGCCCCTTGTATGTGCGAATAAATGATTTGTGTTTGTATTCACGGCTACTTCTATGTTGTTTTTTGGTGCTTCTGCGATGACGACCACCTGACAAATTATTCACCGCATTTAACTGCACTTGTTGTGCCTTGACACCTTCCATCGTAGCGTGAGGGGATGCGATATCCGATCGAACTTGAATATGTGCCGCGGCATAACTCGGAGCTTGTGGCGCTTCTTGAACTTTAATAGACATGATGGCGACGATGACGATGATGATAACGACGACTACTATATATAACAGTTATAAAATATTCGCGTTTGAATAAAGTCTAAATACTATTCGCGTAATATATACATAACCTACTTGGATACTCACTACAACGATGGACGATGACCAGCGCATTCACCTTCAAAAATTAATCGACGCAAATGGAACCGAAAATCACACAGAAGTGATTCGTCGCGTCAAGCATAGTTCGCAAATTTACGCCGACGTAACGACGATGATTAAACTAAAACACGATTATTCTCGTTTAGCCAAATCAAACCCCAAACAATTTGACGCGATATGTGTCTCTCGTTGTGCCTTTTTATTTACGTATTATACCGATTTGTATAACCGATTAAAAAGTGGCGAGATCGACCTAAATCTTCTCTACAAAATGATTAAAATATTGCGAGAGATCGAGGATGGAAAGCTTGACCAGCATGAGGGGTCGTATGAGGTCGGTAAGATTTTGAAGAGTATCTACGTGGATAGTGCACTGAAGCGGTCAGAGAATTTAGACGCAGAGCAGGCTGCGAAAGAGAAACGAGGAACAACGAAGGCGGCGAAGACGTCACGACCAGATATTCCAGAGAAGAAGTTGACATGGGCGGAGTTCAAGGCCGCGCAGCAGGGGGTCGCAGCTACTACGCCTTCGGGAACGGATTCATAAACAGGATATACCCGTTCAGGTAGGTTGCGAATGAAACCCACGCTATATACGGGACGAGTAAATACGCTGCTAGTCGAGACACCGGATAAAACGCACGAATATTAAGGGCGATGAATGCGAGCATTCCCAATATTACGACGAAGCTCAAATCGGGGCGTTGAAAACGAAAGAAAATCTGCGACCACGAGAGATTTAGAACCCACGCTGCGCAGTAATAGAAGAATCCGACGGAACGAACGCCGGCACTAATGGTCGTGGTGGCAGAGAGGAATACCACCCCGGACGCTATAATGAGTGCGTATAATATGGTCCAAGCGATGGGAAACACCCAGCTGGGCGGGGTGAGGGGGGACTGGTTGAGAGATTTGTACCATCGGGATGACGTGGAGGATGTATTCATTTATGTCTAATAATATATCGATATATTATTATAATATATGCCAAGAAAAACGAGACGCGTTAGTAAAAAAAGGAAATACAAAAAACGAATAAATGTAACACGTAAATATAAATTTTTACGAGGTGGACTAGGAAAAAATGATTATAAGCGTATTGGTATACGTGATAAATACCGTTTCGGTAGTGGTAAACTACCCCAAGAAGAAATGGTGAACGAATTCGAAAAATACGTTTTTGGTTCAGAGATACACGCCCAAAAATGGAAAGAAATATTAGATTTATGTCGTGATAGAGAAATACCATTTTACATTCTAACAAGCGGCAATAGGCTCGGTGTCATCAGAACACTTCAATTATTAGAACTCGACGATTATGTCACAGAAGTGTTATGTAATAATGACGATAAGTTATCGAATCCTCCGCATGTGAAACCTGTGGATGAAGATGAAGACGCACAAAGACATGAAAGTTTCCGAAAAATGAATAAATATCAAATAATTCAACAAATACTTGGTGATACATGTAAACAAGGAGAAAAAGGTATTTTTATTGATAATGACGAACGAAATCAGGTTGATCGCGAATTATGTAGTAATGTTGAATTTATACATGCTACTGGTAATAACATAAGTAAAGATTCTAACAAAACCATTTTTATGGGTTATGTAACAACCATTCCACAACATAATCCTCTTTATTCCTTTTTTACAACACAATTAAGACAAAAAATGTATGGTAAATTATATACAAATCTTGTTGACATATCTCTATTAGAGACTATAATTGAACATCTTAAAGGAGGTTTAATAAAAATATTATTTGCTGATTTCGACGGAACGATGTCCCCGTGGGGTGGTGCTTTACCGTTTCAATCAAACACTTTTTGTTTCTCTTTCAATCGTGAATTTAATGTCAGTGTTACAAGAACTCTATAGTATTCTAACTATCACATACTCAACATATTATAATAAAAAGTATAATTAGTATATACGTGTGAATAATTATGAGTCAAATAAATCCAGAATGTGATAGAATCAATAAATTACCAGATGCTACCCCTCCACATATAGTGTTAGGTATACCTGAAGATTCAGATGAAAATGTAAAAAAAGGAGCATATCGAAAATTGGCATTATTTTGCCACCCAGACCGCCCTGATAATACAGACAAAGAATTATTCACACGTATATTTCAAAAAATTACAGCTGCGAATGAAAGTTTTAATGCTGATAAAGGGGGTACTACGTCACATTATATACTTAAACATCCTAAGAAATCCGACGACGAAGAAAAAAGGCATTTTGGGCCTATAGGTCCGGAAATTGATGAATATGAAACATTACTAAAATTATGGTTAAAAGATGTAGTAGACAAAGAATTGTATTTTGATACGAAAAATCGTGATTTTATTGATATAAAGAGATATTTAGCAGAGGTTACCCTTTTATCTGGTAGCTCCTCAAAAGATGAAATACGTTCGCTCAAGAATAAATTATACGCATCAGCAATACGGAATATGTTATATAATAATCGTGACCTCTCAGATGAAGAGCAACTATGGATTGCAAGTAGATTAGCCGAATATATTCGAACCGGGATTGATCTTCCCTCAGCCGAATATCAAGAAATTATAATGAGTGATATCCTCAAAGAACGTTTACCATCTGTACAAGATAGAAACCGATATAGATTGATTATTGAATATAAAAATCATATTAAAGGACAAATACCACGTGATGTGTATGAACCACTAATCGCCGAGTTAAAATTGATGATTGATACAGTTAAAACAAATAACAACAAAGAAAATAGGGTTTTGTTGAACAAATTCATGAGTGATAATATTTTCCGTATTTTTAATCGTCTACCAACAGATAAACAAATCGAAATCGAAAAACTAATTGATTCCGTTAAACAATCTAAGAGTGGTGGGTATTCAGTAGGTTCACGCCGAAAACAACCAACCCGTCGTTTGCGTAAAACACAATATCGTCGTAAAAGGAATAACCGCAAATCAAAGAAAGCCAAACAAGTATAAAATTGAATGCGTATTTTGTATATGATTATACAACATACACATGCCCCCCAAGTTCAAAGTCAAGCAATCGACTCCTCGTGCTGCGGCTCCCGCGCATGCTACTACTACTGCTACGGCCGCATCTCGTCCTGCTTCCGCCGCCTCGGCTCGCTCCACCACCGGTCGCACCCTCGTCATCGTGGAATCTCCCGCCAAGTGTCAGAAAATCGAGGCCTACCTCGGTAAAGATAAATACACCTGTCTCGCCAGTTTCGGGCATATCCGAGAGATCGCCGACGGTTTAAAATCCATCGATGTAGAACACGATTTCGCAATTAAATTCGCGATTATGTCATCGAAGTACGCCCAGGTAGCGAAACTACGCGCAGCCATCGCAGACGCCTCCGAGGTCATCCTCGCCACTGACGACGATCGTGAGGGCGAGGCCATCGCCTGGCATCTATGTCAAGTCTTCAATCTCTCAGTGGCAACAACCAAAAGGATTATATTCCATGAAATAACGGAAACCGCGCTCAAGGCTGCCGTCGCCGCCCCCCGCACTATCAATATGTCTCTCGTACTCGCCCAGCAGGCACGTCAAGTTCTTGACCTCGTCGTTGGTTATAAAATATCTCCTGTATTATGGACCTATGTCGCACATACAAATCTCTCGGCGGGTCGTTGTCAGACTCCGGCGCTTCGCCTCATCTACGAGAATTATAAAGAGATAGAAGCATCAACCGCCGTGCTTGTATATACAGTTTCTGGTATCTTCACCAAACTCAATCTTACATTCCAACTCTCGAGAGAAATAGAATCCGCCGGAGATTCTTCCGCCAAATGTCTCGAGCTATTCATTCAAGAGACTTCAAAGGCGCCTGATTCGGGCTTTCGTGCGACGGTCGGCGGCAGTGGTAGCGGCACCCCTGCGAAAAAAGTAACAAAGGCGCCGCCGTCGCCCTATTCCACCAGCACGCTTCAGCAGGCCGCGAGTAATGATCTTCATCTCTCGCCAAAAGACACCATGTCCGTTGCGCAGAAATTATATGAGCAAGGGTATATTACATATATGAGAACAGATAGTAAGGTATATTCTGCTGAATTCGTGACGAAGGCGTGTGACTATATTCGGAAACGCTTCGCGGGTGCGGGTGCGGGCGATGAACTCATCGGAAATCTCTCGTCTGTTTCTTCGTCTTCGAATGGTTCAAAGGACGCCGCCGCCGCCGCTCACGAAGCCATCCGTCCCACAGATATCTCTCGAACTTTACTTCCCCAATCTTGTCATCCGAGAGAACATCGCCTTTACTCCATGATTCATCGAAATACGCTCGAGAGTTTAATGGCACCTGCCATATGCCAAACCATCACGATGGCGATCACGTCGCCTGTCGCAGTAGTATCAGGTCAGTCGTGCGAATACCGATACACCGCCGAACAGGTGATAAAACCAGGGTGGAAACTCGTCGCAGGTGGGTATGACACCGAGGCGAAAGAGTATACGTATTTCGCGTCTCTCGCGTCCGCGTCCGCCGTCGCCGCCACCGCCCCCGTGATGCCATTTAAGCGGATCATGACCAAATGCTCCCTTCGAAACTCTAAATCGCATTATACCGAGTCGGGCCTTGTTCAACTCCTTGAAAAGAAAGGGATTGGTCGCCCGTCCACATTCTCTAGTCTCATCGATAAAATCCAGGAGCGCGGATATGTGAAACTCAAAGACGTCCCCGGGAAGCCAGTTGAGTGCCGCGAGTTCGTGATTACAGAGACCAAAAAAGTAGAATCAAAAACAGAAGTTCGAGAGATTGGAGGTGAGTCACGCAAACTCGTCATTCAGCCTCTCGGAATCGTGGTTATCGAGTTCCTCCTCGCGCACTTTGCGCCCCTGTTTGAATATGAGTTCACGCAGAATATGGAGAATCAACTCGATGAAATCGCGACCGACGGGATGGTATGGCATGAACTCTGTTATAAATGTTGGTTTGATGTAGGCGCGCAATTAAGGGAACTTAAAGAGCGCGGTGTCATAAAAGAAGAAATTCAAATCGATGACCGACATTCGTATATTATGGGGAAAAATGGACCGGTGATTAGGTGTCGCGTGACGGAAACGATACACACCGACAGCGGAGACTCATCGGGTTCGGACACGGACGACGACGACGCGACCCCTAACGTCGGAGAAACGAAACCGAAATTCATATTTAAAAGTGTGCGCCCCAACCTAGAGTATGCTAAAATACAGCGCGGGGAGTATTCACTCGCGTATATGCTCGGCGAGGCCGAGGTAAACGAAGGCGGGAGCAGCGGATCCTACAGAATTGAATCAGCATCATCCCCCGCGCCTACACCCGTCTCCGTCGCCGGAGGTGGACGCCTTATGGGTCAATACCAAGGCCAAGATGTCGTTACGAAAAGCGGGAAATATGGCGCATATGTCGTATGGGGAAGTATGAATCTCTCGTTGAAGCCGTTACTGGGAGGCCGCGGCGGCGGTAAATCCGAATTTGACCTGTCATCGTCGAAGGCGACGATGGATCAAAAAACAGAGTTTGATCTGACATTACAAGACGTGGTTGCGTTTATAGAAAAATCTACTGGCGGCGGCGGCGGAGGTGGCGAAGCGGGAGAAGCGGCGGTAACAGGAACGCCTTACCAAGGCCAAATATTACGCACGATTGACGAGAATACGACAATAAGATATGGAAGATATGGGCCGTATATCTTTCATAAAACACAGAAAATGACGAAACCGGCGTTCATCGCGCTAAAAGGGTTTGCGGAACTCCACGGGAATTATATCACGTGTGACGCGGCGAAGATACATGAGTGGATTGACGCGGATGCGGCTGCGCCTGCTAAACCTAAACCGAAGTTCGGGTTCTTCAAGAAGAAGTGATTACTTACGGCGGGTGGCGCGGGACTTGCGAGCCTTGGATGAACGACGACGAATACGGCGGGTGGGACGCTTTTTGGAGGTTTTGGATTTTTTCACTTTTCTGGAACGTCTTCCTCCGTCGTATTGATTAGTTGGGGTCAAGGTCGGTACCAATAGCCCATTTTGTACCTCAAATGATATTGTTGCATAATAGTAAGAATCAATTCCATTCTTTCCAAGGTTTTGCATATCTTGGTCACATGCATCTCCAAATATCCAGTCGGCATCTGTTTTTTTTTGAGTGTTATATTGCTGAATACTATCAATATTGGCTTCTGTTATTTCTACACAATATCTTTGATCTAAGTTTGAGTTATATATTTGTCGTTTCTGACCAGGTACTATGGTGTCGGTCATCTTAAATAAAGTTTACGATTGTGTTATATATACTACAAATATTATTTTCATCTAACTACAAGAAATAATCCCAAACGCGCCGTATCCCCTCCTCCAAATCAACCTTACACGAGAACCCGAACAATTCCTCCGCTTTCGTAATGACAGGTAATTATACCGAAATAATATAAGTGATTTTATCTAAACTACCTACGGCGAGTGCTGCGGGACTTGCGAGCCTTGGATGAACGACGACGAATACGGTGGGTGGGACGCTTTTTGGAGGTTTTTCGGAGTTTACCTCCAAAATAACCGTCTGAAGGATGACTGCCTGAAAGACGACTGCCTGAACTAGGCCTATAAGTATTATTTCTTGTTGGTACTATTGATACTCCTTGATCTTCTAGTTGTTGTGGTCCTTGATCTTCTAGTTGTTGTGGTGCTTGATCTTCTAGTTGTTGTGGTGCTTGTTGTTGTTGTCCTAACAATCTTCTGATATTATTATAAATCCGTTCCAGTTCAGTTACACGCGGTGCGTCCCTCATAATTAGATCAGGATTTCTATCATCTACATCATCTCGATTAGCTCGAACTATTTCATCAATAGCATCATATATTATATTATTTGCGTCTTGTCGTCCTTGTATCAAATGCCGCAAACCGGGCATTTCTTCGATGACAATATTAAACAAGTATTCTCTATACGGATTGTCGACGACGGGCTCGATGTTGGGCTCGTTGTTTAGATGCTCTTCCATATTGTCATCATCCATATCGATTATTAATTTTTATATATAATACATCTATTATTTTTCACAGAAAATAATCCCAAACGCGTTGTATTCCTTCTTCTAACCCGACATCACACCTGAACCCAAACAATTCCTCAGCCTTCGTAATCACGGGTCGGCGGCACATCGGGTCATCCTGGGTCCTCGGCAAGTATGTAACTTCAAACGCGGCACTCCTGTCGTCGTGCTCCCCCCGCCTCTCCAACGCCCGCCTAAACACCTCCACGAGCTCATTCATCGTGAATTCGCAATCCGGATTACCGATATTCACCGGCCCTACATCGCCTACACTCGTCTCCGCCGCACCCATAAACGCGACCAACGCGCGCACCATATCATCTACGTAGCAAAACGACCTGGTCTGTGTCCCATCCCCGTAAATCGTAATCGCCTCACCACGCTTAATCTGCCGAATAAAGTTCGTGATAACCCGCCCGTCATCGATGTCCATCCGCGGGCCGTATGTATTGAATAACCGCGAGACCTTCAGGTCTAAATCCGGGAATCGTTTCTGGTATTCATATACCAACGTCTCCGCCGCACGCTTTCCTTCATCATAACAAGAACGTTCCCCTACGGTATTCACGTTACCATAATAGGTCTCAGGTTGCGGGTGAACGAGGGGGTCGCCGTACACCTCGCTGGTAGACGTAAACAGCATTTTACAATTGTATAATACGCAATAGTCCAAGACGCGCTGGGTGCCGTTGATAGACGTGAGCAAGGTCTCCATCGGGTATTTTTTATACTTCTCGGGTGACGCGATAGAAGCAAGATGATAAATTTCGTCTACATGTTCGCCGAATAATTCTGGACATACCGGTTTCGTGATGTCATAGTCAATAAATGAAAACCGCGAGTTCGTATTCTCGCCATGTTCGTATATCTCTCGCAAATTGTCGAGTGAACCAGTGATTAAATTATCCACGCAAATGACGCGATTCTCCGGGCTTTGCGCAAGAAGGTATACGCAAAGGTTAGATCCGATGAACCCAGCACCGCCAGTTACAACGATGGTTTTCTTCATAATGAAATGAATGGAATGAAATGAATGGAATGAAATGAAATGAATGGAATGAAATGAAATGAAATGAATGTATTTACATAATGATTGTATTTATTATCTAAATAATGTATAACCGATATCCACGTATACAAGAAAACCCGATGGAAAACATCGCCGGGCCAAATGATCTCGTCCCGTCATTCAAGATTTTCTCGATGCTCATCATCATCACCATCGTCATCAAAATGATTTTTCAATACAGTTATAATGAAAATGCCGCTCCATCATTTAGCGATGTAAATAGTCTTACAGATGTATCTCTCATCAAGGATGAAATCAAAAAGAAAGATTCATCCAACATGAAGAAAGATATTACTATTTATTTCAAGTCATATATATTCTACTACCTCACATTACTATGGACTGTATGTTTAATGATCACAATCGTCTCGATTACTTTCAATAAATATAACCCAGATAAACCGGGATGTATCATGAGAATGAGCTTATTAAATATAGTACCGATTACGTTGTTTATGCTTATATTAGGATGGATCATTTATCAGAATACCGTTTATTATAATAAGATCAATTCGGGACATGTGGCCGAAACGTATGTGACATTTGACATCGCAGTAAACATTCTTCTTCTTGTCCAGGCTGGTATAATGTATGCGTATATCAATCAACAGATGCTTTGTTCGTCGGAGATGGGGCAGTATAGCGAGGCTATGTCGAAGTATGGGCCTTATATTGCTGGTTTGATAGCACTTCTTGCGGGTGGATGCATGGTTCTTAATGAAATCATTTTGCGATTCTTTACAACGGATGGGTAACTTCTTTGTTAGAAACCTCGACTCCGAAATGGGAAACATCACGTGTAGATCTCAAGGCACTATCACCCCGTATCAGAGCCGGAATCGGCAAGGTTTTGGTGATGCGAAAATGGCCGGGCTTTCCCGGCATTGGAGCATCACCAAAAAAACTAGATAAACTTATACGTCAATCCACACCCTCCTTCATTCTCCCATACACCTGATATTTTTATGATGAAATGCTGGAATCGAGGTTTATCATTATACTGAAAATCATTTTTCCATACACTAATTATCCCGCTGCGTAATTGTTGTATGATATCCATCGATTTTTTCCTCTGAGACGACGACGACTGCGTAGCAGTTTGTTCAAGACGCAACCATTTATCTAATATACCACTTTCTATTCTCTGAAAAATAGATATTATCGTCTGATTATATTCATGACTCGGTTCAAATAAGCAATTGTATATATTACTGTTGAAATTTTGCTCGATTTGTCGGATAAATAACTCAAACTGAATATAAACCCCGTTCATTATAAAATCGGCGGTTGAGTATGTTATACGATTAAACGTACTGTTTGGAATATGAGTATTCGGTTTTTTTTCAGTAAAATATAACTGTGTTCCTTTATATTCAGTCGGCGTTATCACAACGTTCATATTTGTCCTTCTGTTATTCGGCGTACGCTTACACAGGATATAGTTATCGGTTTAAGCAAAAATAATATCAGTGTATGTATATAATTCGCATACTGCCCCGCCACTTGATCGAATGAAATACCGTATCACGAATTACACGCGGAAAATGGCGCATAAAATCGGTGTCAGCATAAAACCATCAACGAATCCAGAGAAAAAGATCGACGTCTTTCGCAAATCGCGCAAAATAGCGAGTGTAGGCGCGGCAGGTATGAACGATTTCCCCACATATATCCGCACACGGGGTATGGAGTATGCGAAAACACGCAGACGACTCTATAAAATGCGTCACGAACGCGACCGTCACGTCAAATGGAGTAATGGATGGTTGGCGGATAAATTACTTTGGTAACATACAAGTGCGTATTTTTGATGTATACAAAAAACAGGTATAAATCAAGAACACAAATACATATACACTCGACGCGCATCATGAAATTTTTCGAATCACATTTTGTCGACTATGTCAATAAAGTAAACGAATATTCGCTGCATCCCATCATAAAAAAGACGTTTTCGTCATTTCCACCCAACATTCAAACCCTGCCAAGTATGATAATGTATGGCCCAAGCGGTGTCGGAAAATATAGTCATGCTCTCTATATGATTTCGCGATACAGTCCCTCTCAACTCAAATACGAAAAACGCATCGCGGTGGCATACAATAAAGAGACCTTTTTCTTGAAAATCAGCGACTGTCATTTTGAAGTGGACATGTCTCTCCTCGGATGCAATTCCAAGCACTTATGGAATGAAATTTATAATCAAATTCAGGATATTGTCAGTTCTCGACCGCAGACTACCGCATTCGTAATGTGTAAAAATTTCCATAAAATACACAGCGAATTACTAGAAACATTCTATAGTTATATGTTGTCTTCTGAGCATGTATCTCTCAAGTTCATAATTATCTCGGATCACATCAGTTTCATTCCGGATAATATACTTCATAGATGCAAATTGGTTCCATTCAAGCGCCCCTCTTACACATCTTATAATAAATGTCTGAAGCCTACTACGACGGTAACCGTAACCGGTGCATCATCCGACCTTATCAAGGAAACATCAGTCCGACTCACTAGTAAATTTCCGCTTGAAACAATAACAAATATCAAGGCCTTGAAATCAAATATAACAGAACTAACCGAACCACATGAAAATATATGCAATTATATTGTAGGGATTATTATCTCTCCTGACAACGAATTAAAATACGACGCGCTGAGAGAATGCTTGTACGATCTTCTTACCTATGATATCAACATTCAAGAATGTGTATGGTTCATTCTGCGTTGTTTGATAGAGCGGGGATTACTATTGCCGGAAATGATGAATGATATTATGATACAGACATATATATTTTTACAGTATTTCAATAATAATTACCGCCCGATATATCATTTAGAGAATTTTGTCTTATTATTAGTATGCACGATACACGGCTACTCACATAAAATACCAAATGCCTAATCCGTATCCGGAAAGCATACAGACATCACTTCATATACTTGGATTCAACGATGCGACTCACCCGCCGTCATCTCTCAAAGAGTTGAATAAACGCTATCATTTACTCGCGTTAAAACATCACCCAGATAAAGCAGCGAGAGATGACCTATCTGCTACTGAAAAGTTCAAAGAAATCAACGAAGCGCATAAACGTCTGAAGGACTACTTTTATTCTGGATGCCGAAATGATGATGATGATGATGCCGACACATCGGGGTATGACAATTTACTTCACATGTTCATCAAGTCGGTCATCGTGAAAATAAGGTCATCGACGAATACGACCACTTCTGACGCAATACATTCCATAATCCAGACAATATTGAATAAAGGGACCCAATCCGCGGTGTTATTATTTCGTAATATGGATAAACACGCTTCGATTACAATTTACGATATTCTCTCGAAGAATCAAGACCTATTCGGAATCTCTCGAGAGATGATGGATGAACTTACAGAAATCATAGAAACAAAGACGCGGCATGATATTGTTATTCAGTTGAACCCATCGTTGTTAGACATGTTATTAGACCGTGTATATATTCTTAATGAATGTGGCAAAACCTATTACATTCCGTTATGGCACAGCGAGTTATATTTTAATCAAGTAAATGAACAAGGTAATACCGATGATATTATTGTCGTGTGTCAGCCAGAACTCCCTGATAATGTTGTTATCGATGAACATAATAATATGTATATATCTCTCGATGTTGTGATTTCTGAGTTATTCACGAAGCAGGTGATACCTGTAATAATCAACGACGAATTAAAGACGCACGGGTTCGTCTATGAATTACATGCGCGCGACGTATGCTTACAATCAACCAACGATGCTGTAAGACAGTGTGTATTGTTACGTGGTGCGAGTAAAGGTATCGCGACGTATAATACTGCGGCAAGTGATATTTATAAGGTCGGAACCCGAGCCAACGTATATGCGAATATCCAGTTGATTCTGTAAAATTGATTTAGAAATATTGTAAATATGTTATTATTATACCGTGTTTGTATAATAATACACTCGATGCTACAGGCTGCCGCCGCTGCCGTCGCCACTTCCGCCGCCGCCGCAGAATTTTCCAACTTATCTAGAACACTCACGAAACTGCTATCAAAGGACGAGAAGAAAAACGGCGGGATATTCTTCACCCCTCCCGCATGTATTGCGGATGTTATTTCACGACTTAGTGCGTTTGAGCAGAAGCAGAATCGCACCTTTGAAAGGATTCTTGAACCGTCATGTGGGTCTGGCGAGTTTATATCCGCATTAGCACGCGAATACCCCCGCGCAAATATTACCGGGATTGAATATAACCATAAGATATATACTGAAATTTCACAACATTTCGCAGAGCTTACAAATGTCCGGATTCAACACGGCGATTTCTTGAAATACACAGCTGGCACCGATTCGCCCCCCGACCTTATTATCGGCAACCCCCCCTATTATGTGATGAAAAAAGAGGATGTTTCGCCCGAATATCATCCATTCTTTGATGGCCGACCCAATATATTTATCCTGTTTATTATAAGGTCTATGAAGTTGTTGCGTGAAGACGGTGTGTTGTGTTTTGTATTGCCGTCAAGTTTCATGAATTCTCAATATTATGACAAGACTCGCAAATATATCGTTCGTCATTTCTCGATTATTCACATCGCGAAATGCCACAGTGGTGGCTATCTAGAAACACAGCAAGAGACATTCGTGCTGATGATACAAAAGCGGCCGCCGCATGTTTCTTCACATCATGAAACCGTCGCGGCAACGAGCGATAACACCGGCGGCATATTTGAAAAATCCGGCGCAACTATATTCACTCATGACCTCCCTCATCTTGTTCAATTATATTCTGGTTCGCGTTCATTACACGAACTCGGTTTCAAAGTAGGTGTTGGAACTGTTGTTTGGAATCAGTGTAAGGATATACTTACAGATGACAGTACAAAAACGCGCCTGATCTACAGTGCGAATATAGAAAACGGGAAGTTTGTTCATAAGACATATAAAAACGCGGGAAAAAAAGCGTTTATTGATAAACCCGGCGGAATACGTGTGCCGATGATGGTATTGAACCGTGGATATGGTGTCGGTGAATATAAGTTTGAATACTGTCTAATTACACCAGAGATGGTATCGTCGAATGAATACTTGATAGAAAACCATTTGATGTATATTACGCGGAATGCCGAGACCGAGACCGACGATGATGATGCTGCTGCTGCTTCGACACCATTTCATCGTATTATCCGTTCATTCCAAGACTCTCGAACACGAGAATTTATAGCATCTTATTGTGCCAATAACGCCATGAATACAACCGAACTGAATCACATGTTGCCGATTTACTATGATATTTGAAATGCGGGAAATGCGATACCATTGCCGTTTTTCCAACGAAGAAGGACGCGGATATTTTTTCCTGATTGTGTCACGCATTCATATCGCGATTTTTCTGGATTTTTGATACACGAAACAATAGTATAATCCGCTGGATTCACGCGTTCAAGGGTGATGACAGGAGTGGCAGCGGGTTGGAACAACATATATGTCTTTCCCTCTTGTGATTCGCGAAGATAGTCGGATAATTTTGCGATGTCAAGGTCGTGATGGGTGATGAATTCGCGAATACTTTCACTTGATAGTTTCTTACACGTTTCATAAAACGCGATATTATTCGCATCATTTGTGAATTGACTGCTCACCGAGCACCCCGCATAATATTGGTCTTGAATGTATTTCATACATGCCGGCGTATTGTTATGGATTTGTTTGAGCCATTCAGCGCGGTCGGGTACTACGCCTCCGGCCATCGCAGCGATGGTTGTCATATACTTGTCGTAGAAGTACTCTTCGTATGAACCCGACAAATATTGGCTAGGTTTCATCGGCGAAACAAACTGCGGAGTGTCTGATACTTTCGCAGCGTTGAATTTGAACTCTACATGATGCGTCGTTGAAACGCCGTCGGTATTCGTGCTTATGATAGTGAAGTCATAATTATGTCCGCGTCCAGCAGCGGGAATACATTGAATT
>Ga0247722_10000593_pt1 | contig 21589 bp, 50 predicted proteins | sample MSEWelMarce3H_FC_FD_189094 | JGI IMG/M metagenome (GOLD analysis project Ga0247722, IMG submission 189094) | Subsurface sediment microbial communities from gas well in West Virginia, United States - MSEEL Well Study Marcellus 3H_FC | ecosystem: Environmental > Terrestrial > Deep subsurface >... | reverse complement strand
AGATTGTTCATTATACAAAAAATTGCCATCCTTATCATAATGGGATAACACAAAATCCCTGAATCGCTTTGACTTCTGAATAGTTTTGTTTACTATCTGTTGATAAACATCATCCAAAGTAAACCTGCCATTCATATATTGGAGCACTTCATCATAAGTTCTTTGTAGACTTCTGCTTTCTGCAGTTCCTTCAAAAGTATATGGTTTGTTGCTCCATTCATCTGGATTGTCAGGGTTCACATAAACAACCCCTTGAAGTTCTTTCATGTCTGAACCATCTGCTGATTTTCCTGTAAAAATTGCCATTGTTTTTTAGTAGTTATCGGTTAACACAAGATTGATATAAATCATTGCCTTTTGCTCCTTATTCCATGTTGTGCAAATATTTACTTCATAGTTATAGATCGAAAGCAACTTGTCGTGATAACGCTTAGTTTCACCTACATGGGAACTATGCTCTTTTGAAAATGTATTGAAAGGCCAAAGTCTCAAGGTGTCACCTTTTTTCAAACCTAATTGAAAAATCATACCACCTATTTCATCCGAGAGCTCCTTTGTTTCCAATTCTTCTCCCATTATTTGTACATCAAACTCTATCATTGTCTTCGGATTTAAATGCAGGTGTACCCATCCACTTGTCATAATTTGTACCCATCCACTTGTCATAATTTAAAACAAAATTGCAACCGTTCACAAAATGGATAGAATCATGTGCATATGTACCATATTGATCTGCTCTTTCTTCTACTTGATCACTGCTCGGTACATTAAAAATAGCTGCTTCGGTAGCAGAGATGAGGTATTCTGTTTTCAATTTTAATGTTTCAAAAGCTTCTTTAGATATACAGAATAAGTGACCTCCGTCATCATATTTTATAAGTCGCACATAATTATCCAAGTTATCTTTTAACATTTTCAAAATTTCTTCTTTAGCATTCATAGCTTATTTTATTGTTTTTTTTTTATTTTTATGACAGAACAAAGATCAGAATAAATTTTCACAAAACCAAATCTTTTGTCGGATTTTTTCAAAAATTTTATTGTAATGCTTTTTTAAATGCCTCCTCCTTTTCAAGAAAAGCCATAACATAGTAATGAGAACATTGGAAAGGAGATTTTATATATCTTCCACCTTCATTAGAATGTTCATAAGAAAAGGTTTATTTTTTCTTTCAATTCAGCCTCATCAGTTACAGGAACTAACTCAACCTCTATAAAGCTTAAAAGTTCATCTGAAGAAATAGGTGTATCTTCCATAAAAGCCTCCGTATAGTAAGGAAAACCAGCTTCAATTTCAAAATAATCCACAATGAAATATCTTCCACCACCTTTGAGAATTGTACCAACCCTATAAAGAATATCGGAATTACCTGTTACTATTATTGGTTTATGCGCTAATTGTGCAATAGTTTCTATTTTCATAATTTATGTTTTTTTATTGTTAGAATTTATATATCCAATGTATCAACATCGAAATAAGCTATTTGTCTGTATGCATCATACACAAAATTTGTTCCAAAGGCAAAAAATCTGTATCTGTTATCATGGATTTCATTGGAAATAGGATGGCTTTCAAAAAGCTGTTCCTTGTTTTCATATTTAGTTGATAAGGCTGTGTCACTGTCATCTACATAAACAACATCTCTCTCAACCCTGAAAAGCTGTATCTTCAAATGCGTGACACCCCATTCTCTAAAACTTTCATATCTTGGGCGTTCAATGAATTTTTCATTTTCATCAAGTTTTCCATAAACTGCATCAAGTCTTATTTTCATATTTTTTTCTCTTTCAACATTTTCAAATCTTCTTCAAGTTGAAGAATTATGTTTCTGACTTCACGATCTCTCATATCTGCATAAGTGTCATCTTCATGAACCCAACCCGTCATAGGTTTTGCTTTAGGATGATATAACTTCCTTATGGCGTTCAAGGCGGTTGCCTTTGTATGCAATATAACTTCTTTTTGGTTCATGACTTATTGTTCTTTGATTTCGTAAAGCAATAATGACATCTCCATAGAATATTGCCTTAGATCGGTATAAATCCTCCCTAATTCAAATCCTAATTCTACTTCACCTATTTCACTATTTTTTGCAAGCCCCATAACATTTTCTGAAGCAACCTCAAACATTCTTTTGAAATGTTCAATTGATTTGAATTGTTCTTGTGTAATATTCATTTATTTATTTGATTGTATTGAAATAATAATGATCCCTATGAATATAAACACACCGCCAAGAATTGTGCTATTGGTCAAATGTGAATTTTTAAACATGAGATATGAAAAAATGATGATAAAAATAGGATATGAAATCTCAATCAAGCCTGCCAAGGTTGCATTGCTTTCCTTTATAGAGAGTGCAATAAAAATCATGGCAACATTGGTAATAACCACATTCAATAATAGCAGCCATGTGTGAGCATTATTCCCAAATGTCGGCAAGTCAGCTTTCATTTGATTGTAACCAATCACTGCAGATATTAAAACTCCTACTGAAAAACTCAAGAACATTGATGTGTATATTGAATATTTTTCATAGACTTTCTCCGCTATGGCATAATCAAACCCCCACAGTATTGCTGCTATTATTGCATAGGTTATTCCAATCATAAAAATTCAGCTATTTTGAAGATAAACTCATTAGTAATGTTTTTCCATTTTGGCACCTTGCTGTATGTTTTGATTTCTCCTCTATTGTGAGTCAGGCACATTGCTTCAAATGTTGGGCTATCTTTATACATTGAACCTGTTGTCAAGACAATTGTATTATCCCTTTGGAAGAAGTGCCCTTTTGTTGCCAGCAATTTGTTTGTGAGTTGGTCAACAAGATCTTGTTGCTCATACTTCTCAATATCTGTACTTTCCACAAGCACCATATCATGATTTGTCTCAAAGAACGACAACATTATTTCTCCAGAAGCAAGGATATGGCATTTGGCTTTCTTGTTTTCCTTCTTATACCATACAATTTCTCCGTCTGAGGGACTCCAAGGGGTGCTAGAGGCAACTTTATCTTCCTTGTGGGGAATTGTGTCACTTGGGATGTGATCGTTGCTTGTGACAGGGATTTTCCCAGGGATCAGTTGACCTGTCTTTAGAAAATTTTGAAGCTTATATGTTGAAAAACCAAAATTTTCAAAAACTTCAAAAGTATATAAATCTAATTTTCCTTCCTTTGAGCAGATTAATCTGTATGAAGTATCATCCAAGATTTTAAAATATGCCTCAAATCCTGAAACATTGTGGTAATATCCTTCTTGGAATGTTTCTTTTCCAATAGAAGAAAGTTTTCCTTTGTGGTATTTCTCAAAGTGTTTATTAATTTTAACATCTTTGACTTTGACACCATCCTTATACTTTTCTGTTTGGATGTCTGTTTTTTGTCCCCAGGTCGGTTCGCCTGTAATTTTGTAATCATAGGTTCCATCATTGAACCATGCATTTACTCCAAGATTTAATTGAACTAAGCTATACATAATTTATAAAATTTATTTGTTTTTTTTGTTAAGAAATTTTATTATTTATAAGCTTGAAAAGAAACTGTATCACCAGGATTAAATTTACCAATACTATCTACAAACCAAGTCTCATTACAATTCAAATCTTTTGGATTAATTGGAACTGCAAAATAAAGAGTTGTGCCATTTACTTTATTAGTTTTATTGGTCTTAATTTGTTCTATCACCCATTTTGTTTGTTCAGTAGGATATTCAGAACTCTCACAGGAAGAAAATCCGATCATCAGTAACAGTATCAAATATTTATTTGTTTTCATTATGTATAAGAAATTTTATGAAAAAAATTGCTGAAGTCATGATCCATAGCTGTGCATTGAGAAACCATAGCCATGTAGTCACATCTCTATCGTATTCTATATCATAAGCAAAGGCTATGAAATACATTATTCCAATGATTATAGCAACGGCTGAAATTTGTTTAGCTTTCATTTTAGTATGTTTTTAAAGTTTTCATAATCCAAGATAATATTTTCCGTTATATAATACTCCATCTCGTAGTTCGTAATCACAATATTCATACTTACTGCTATCCCAAGCTTCTATTTCTTCTAAACTCATGTCATCTAATTGAATGTTATTGGTTACATCATATTCAACACGTAGACTTATTTCGTGCCATGCAGCGTAATCACCGCTCATACATACCCAAATTTTTACTTCTTGCATAATATTACATTTTTATTGATTTGACAAATTAGATGTGTTCTTTATTCATAATAAGAATTTGTTAAAAGTTATAATGATATAACATCCCAAAGAAACAAAAAGTTCCTTAAAGATCAAAAATTATGTTCCCAGATTTCTATTTTGTTTCCATTGGAGAGTTTGCCTTTATATTTCACGGAAGTACCGAAGGCAGTATAAATTGTGTAACCAGTAATTTGAAACATCCCTTGAGACGTGCTAACCCTTTCGCCATATTTAAATTTTACTGCAGCTTTAATAGTGTCATTATAGTCTTGTTCAAGTTCTTCCAATTCTTTGGCATTTTTAACATAGTCATATTGACTCTTAAGTTTATTGTACCTTGAGGTTGAAACATGGTTCATAATTCCAATTTTTTTATCGTTTAATTTAAATTGCCAATATGCTCGTGGCTTATTCTTTTTATAACATCCCTTATTCGAATAAATGTCTCAACAGCTACAGGTATCACCATTAAAGAACATAAAAATTCATTGATATACATATACATTGATATAGTCTGACCCTGAGTCAATATATAATTACTATGGGCAAATACCACTATGGCTACAACCAAAAATACTAACCTAACCATATTCAATGCAAACCAATGCTTCGCCTGTAATAAAGAACTCATCTCTAATAATCCCTTACGCCTCTCAAAAAATCCTCTTATGCCTAATATATTGCCACTTTCAATAATCCTTACTTTAAACTCCATGTGATTGTGAATCACGGATGTCACCTGGCCTATCTTAAAATAAAATTTATATACTATAATCAATATCGGTATAATACAAAATAATACTACTATTCCAACATCAAACTTTATATAAAATATGAAATATAAGCTCCCAACTATATGCACAAAACGTGAAATGTAATATCCAACATCATTCTCAAAGAAATTAACAACGTTACCTGCCATCTCTGTCCTTGCTACCTTGGATGACACATCCAACTCACATTTATCTAAATAAGAATACACTATGTCATTGTATATGCGCATATAAACCTTCGTATCATATACCATCCTCCGATAATGCAACAGATGCCCAAAGAAGGTTAAGCCAAACAATATTCCTAAATAAAAATAATTGCCAACTAATAACCCATCAATTGCTAACCCCAATATCTGCAATAAAAATAAGTATGTAACTTCACATATCACTATAAGAAAATATATAAGAATCAATGACCACCTATATCTTCTGAAGATTTCACCCAAATATTTCATATGAAGCTAAATTTTTATAGTTTAAATTACCAATGTGCTCCAGGACTTCTTTTTCAGTGACTTCTTCCTCAACATCCGAAGACACCAATTCAAACCTCCATTCGGCAAAACTTAGTTCCCTTCGGATGTTGATGGCAGGAATAAAAAATGTTGGGTTGCGGAGTTCCTCAAGAAGATATGATGTAACAAGCCCATCGTTATCAAAAGTTTCCCTTAGAGTGTAAGTTTCTCCTTTGGTTGGGAAGTTCAATGGGATGCCCTTTGCTTCTTTTGTGAGTTCTTGGATTACCCTTGAGAAGTCATCATTAATACATTTGAGTTGTGGCATGAGGTTATTTTTGTAAAAGTTTCAAAATCACATCAATTTGCTCAAGGGACAATGATGAATGCCTTCTATCTACAGTCTGTTTTAACTCCCATTGTTTGGCAAGTAATATTTTGTGATCATAAAAATCTTGCTCATTAAGATAGAGTTTGTTTTCTCCACCATAATTCTTAAGTTCAATCATTAAATCCAAATCAAACTTGATGCTGTTGCAGTACAAATTTTTTCTGCCTACCTTTGTGACAGTGTGCGACTGTAATTTATCTTTCGCCCAACTTTGCTGGGTGTAAACAATGTCACCAACTTTTAAAATTTCTCTTGTTTTCATAAGGATGTTTTTTTTAACAGAACAAAGATGCAGATTCTTTTTCACATTTCCAAACTTTTCTTCTAAATTCTTCAATAATAATTTCATTATATGGATTTAGAAAGAAAGTTTCTGGCCATTGCCCCATATTTATAATTGCAAAAAGGTAAGAATTTAAAAAAAATATATGAAAATCACATTAAATAAATTGAGAGGTCTTATAAAGGAGGCGCTTTCAGATGAAATGACATCAAAAGGATTGACTGAAAATTATATGTTTTTCAGCAATTTGAAGCAGATGAAAAGACAGATTGAGCTTTTGATGGAATTGGATGAAATGGAAGTTGAGGATATTCTTCAGAACGGACATGATTGGGCTGATGACCATATTGCGGTTGCGAAGAACAATTTAGACCAAGTTTTTGACTTTATTATGAATGAAACTAATTGATGGTAATATATAATTTTTATTAATGATGGCAGCTAAAACATATAACTGCCATCGAAAACTACCACTTGAAATAAATTCGGCAGAAGGATTAGTCTTGACTTCTTTGGAAAACTTTTTCAAAAGGATTGTAAACAACCTGACATACAATCAAACAATCTTCTTTTTGAAGTAAGTTTGTATGGTTTTTTGTTGTCAATTCACTTTCACCTTCAACAAAAAAACTTTCTGTCACATCGTCAAGTTCAATAACATTTTTTGCACCTTTCACATAATGCCCCTCAGTACTGGTCGGAGCTACATTTACTAATTTGTTCATAATAATTTGTTTTTAATTTGTTAACATTTTTTTTTAAAATCAATACTCATATTGCATTTTTTCAAAATATTCATCTCCAGAAATTGTTTCAGTCTCTTGAATATCTTCTTTAGACAACAACGAGTTTTTTAAAAGATCAGTTCCAACTACATCAAAAACAGTTGAAAATCTTTCTCCCTGACGTTGAATGTACTTTATGTGAGTTTTGAGTTTCTTTGGAACTCTATATAAGCTTGCTATAGCATCCTTTGCATTGTTAAATGTAGATTCAACACCTAAAAAAAACATTCTGTCTGTACTTGGGCAATAGCATCTTATATAAGCCACCTCTTCATCTAAAATAGTTCCCTTGAAGAGAGTATATACACCAATATTGGTATTGTTGGTTGTCCCAACAAGTTTTTCAGGACTTTTTTTGTCTGTATATGTATCTACTTGCTTTAACTGTTCACCAAAAAATTCCACTAAATAACTGTCCCCATACAACTCTTGCATCATACTGATTGCAGTAGACTTATACTCCTCATTCTTTTCCTGGAACAAATCATTTGGTGTATAAGTTGCATTCTTTATAGAAAAAAATGTTTCTTTGGGGAGATTTCTTCCATTTATATAGTAACATTCAAATAAAGTATGTTCAAATCCCCATTCAACTGCAACTCCTTCTAAATTGTGCATAGTAGTTCCCTTCCAATGAACTTCCTTTGGATATTTACATATAACTGCAAATTCTTCTGAAATTAATATTTGGGAAATCCCAGACTCCCTTTGTAACGCAAACGCCTTTTGGAAATCATCGTTTATACTTAAAGGTAAATTAAATTCAGCTCGGATGAATTCATACCATGCGTAAAAACAATCACTATAAAAATTCATTGTAATAAAATATTGATTGGTATATGTAAATAAATTATCTTTTGATTGCTCAAGCTGTGAGCGAAGCTGTGAGTCAAGCTGTGAGCCAAGCTGTGAGCGAAGCTGTGAGCGAAGCTGTGAGCGAAGCTGTGAGTCAAGCTGTGAGCGAAGCTGTGAGTCAAGCTGTGAGTCAAGCTGTGAGCCAAGCTGTGAGCGAAGCTGTGAGCGAAGCTGTGAGTCAAGCTGTGAGCCAAGCTGTGAGCCAAGCTGTGAGCCAAGCTGTGAGTGAAGCTGTGAGCCAAGCTGTAAGCGAAGCTGTGAGCGAAGCTGCGATTCAAGCTGTGATTCAAGCTGTGAGTGAAGTTGTGAGTAAAGCTGTGAGTGAAGTTGTGATTCAAGCTGTGAGTTAAGCTGTAAGCCAAGCTGTGATTCAAGCTGTGAGTGAAGCTGTGAGTAAAGCTGTGATTCAAGCTGTGAGTCAAGCTGTGAGTGAAGCTGTGAGTCAAGCTGTGAGTGAAGCCCTAACATATTAAACATCAATTGCATTTCCAAAGGATTTTCAGCAACAAAAATAAATTTTGGAGGAGTAAACCCACAAAATGTATAATTCCAATCGACACAGGCCTTTGCTTTATCAAAATTAAAATTTTTGTAACGTGTACCATCTGAAACCCCTTCAAGGGCTTTTTCTTGGTATGAAGGAATCTTAGTAAAAATTGCTGACGTTAAATCTTTAATTGTTTTCATAAGGATGTTTTTTTTTCAAAAATTATTCAAAAATATCTACAAGATCACAAAGGTAACAATAAACCTCTGAAAATCCATTTGAATGTCCTTCACGACAGGCAAAAGACCAAACTTTTTCTCTATATTGTTCAGGTACATTTATCATTCCAGCTTCTTTCCAAACGAACTCTTTTTTTATTTCAAAAGAATCATTGTTCCATTCCGTATAAGTTTTCTTCCTTTCTTCATACAACTTTTGCTCTTCAACATATTTTTCTGCTGCTATGGTGAAACCTTTCACTTGTTCCAAATAATCCGAAATTTTAGGATCTGGAGTTTTTGGTGCACTTGGTTTGGTAGGATAATCAGGTCGGAAAAAATCTATATATTTCAGACCTTCTTCCAAAGTGAGATCATTAAGATGTTCTGGGTCAATCCCCCATCCCTTTTGGAGTTCTATTGTTTTGTTCATAATATTGAGTTTTTTAAGATTTTTTGACTTTCTTTTGAGTGTCAAGTTTTGTCTTCGGAGCTTCTTTGGAAGCTTCTTTTGGCGGTGCTTCAATTTCTTCAGAAACAACTTCTTTCACTGGATCACCAATCATTGTTTCAATATGGAGTTTGAACTTGGAAACAAATCCTCTTGCATCATTGAAACTGTATTCAACTTCAAAAGTTTCATTGGCTTCATCTGCTTTTTCTTTCACTTTGAAACCACTCTCGGATTGAATACAGTCTTTTATGTATTTGACAGCCTTTTTATACGTTGGGAATCTTTCTCTTCTTGTTCTGACCCACCCTGGGTCATCTTTGAAAAAGTTGAATGACGCATGGTGGATGACAAGGAATATTTTTGTTTGGCTCATATATTTATGAAATTTATTATTTAATATAACCTTTCCACCATATAACAATGAGTACTTATAAAAAGTTCCATCAACATCTTTTCCTTCTAAAGGTCAGAAAGGATTTTATTTTTCTGTTCCAAGACATAAAGTTGTCTTCTTTCAATCGTTCAACCATTCTTAAAGCTGTTTCATAGTTATTGCATGTGTCTACAAAATAAAGTAGCCGAAACCACGTTTTGATGTATATTTCGTATTCAAGTTTATTATCATTTCTTTGGAATTCAAAGATTTTCACTTTGAATTTATCTGGGTGTATAATGGGCACTGTTTCTATTGAAGACATTGTACCACCAATGGCTAAAAATGATATTAATAATATCACTCCAAAAATAACAATATATATTGGCACAAGTTTAATTAAAAAAATAAATGGTATAAATAACACAAATGTTGAAATCATAAGTATTAGCCCTAAAGTTTGGATTTTCATATATTAATTGTTTTTTGGAAAGTTCATAATATATTGATAAAATTGTTCTAAAAATGAATGAAGTTCTAAAATGTGTAAACAGGTAAAATAGTATAATCGTAAGTTTTGTTAGGTTTACCCCAATCATATTGTTCTTCTTTTGTTTTTTCTTCTTTTGTTTTTTCCAAATATGCAACAGCTTCCTCCAAAGAATCTTCCTCTTTAATAAGATGTAACGTTTTAATATGCTCTCCACCCCAGTCACCATTTCTCGCATAGTGATCTGTAGAAGGAACACAAACTTCTTTGTCGATTATTTTAAAAATTTGATATGTTACTTTCATAAGTTTAAAGTTTTAATTTTTCAAGTTCTTCAATAGCCTCAAGATTTTTCAAAAGACGTTTCTCATTTTCTATATAACAAACAGAATCTGCTTTAAGTTCCAAAATCTTTGTATCAATCATTTGATTGTGAGACTTTTTTCTTTTGGATTCTTCGAATTTCTTTTGAAATGGTAGTGGAATTTTAAGTTCAAATTTGATTTCTCCTGCAACTATAAGCATACATAAGAATATTAAACTTGAAACCCAAAGAGCAAATATTACTCCAAGAGAAACCTGATACCCACCTTTATATCCTAAATTATATAACACAACAGGAATCATATGAATTATCAAAATTGTAATCGGCAAAACTATTTTTTCTGTAATTTTCATAATCTTATTTTTGATTGATTTCATAACAATGGACATTACCATCCTTCAAAGTATCACAATCGAACTTTTTGATATTTTTTGCAAAATCAGTTTGCCCTTTTTCATATCCTTCCTTAAGACCTCTTTCATAACCTGCATTAGGTGAAACAATCAATATAGTTAAAAATCCACAAGGAACACCCATCAAAATATATATGAATATTGTAAAAAGTGTCTGGAGAAAATTTGGCAGTAAATTATCTTCGTTTTGCATAGGTTTAGTTTTGATTTAGTTTTAATTATCATTTCCATAGATCAAAGATTGCTCTCGATGATCGCAGATCAAAGATAGGAATTCTTTTTGACAAATCAAAACTATTTATATAAAAAAAACTTTATAATATGGAAACATTAACTTCTTTAGACCTGTTCCAATGTTTGGAGCATGCTTACACTCAAACGAAATACTGGCACCAACAGACAAAAAAATATTCAGAACACATGGCTTTAGGGGCATTTTACGGTGCTTTGGATCCATTGGCAGACAGTTTGCTTGAAACTTATATCGGCCTTCATACTAGAACTGATGAGGAGTACAGTTTTAAATTCAAATCTTATAGTGAAGGGATTTCTCTTAAGTATATGGATTTTTTCCATCAGAAACTTAAAAAATTCCAAGAGGAAATTCAGGAAACTTGTTTGAAAAACATCATTGATGAAATTATGGCTTTGGTAGGTCAAACAAAATATTTGTTGACACTTTCATAGAATTTCAAATGAAAATACATATAACTGAGGCACAATATAAATTGTTGGTTGAAGATGTTAATAGTATACCTGAAATAGGCAAGCTAGCTAATGAAGTCATTGAAGTTTTTGCTGAAAAAAATTATAGTGTTGTTAGGCGCATTCAACGAGGTATAGATGATATATCTTTTAATTCGGATAGTTTGAATTTTAAGGATATCATTTTTAATGTAGATTCATACAGCGTTCTTAAAGACTTTATAGAAAATTCATCAATATCCATTACGTTTCGTGACAATCTACCTGGAAGGAGTCGGGTTAAAGGAAACTATGATTCGGGACGAGTTAATATTTTTTATGGAGATTATTTTAAGGATATTTTGAAGTATCAAATTGGACTGTATGGTGACAAAGAGATAAATTCTTCAGAAGCAAAATGGACTTTTAAGATAGCATTAGGAGCTACATTTAGAAGTACATTGATTCATGAGTTGCAGCATGCGTATGATGATTATAGAAGTAGTGGTAAGTATGCATCAGATAAAAAGAGTAAAAAATATTATAGTGGAAGAAATTCAAGTATAGAGAAGTCTGATGAAGAGTATAAAATTTATTTAACGCTGCCGCATGAATATTGGGCAAGATTTTCTCAAACAGTATTAGATATTTTTAAAGAGGGAATTGAGTTTCAGGAATTGTACGATAATTTCAAAAGAAGTTCAATAATGCAGTTTGAAAATTTAGCTGATTCAGATAAAAGAAGATTGATAAAAGCTTTATATGGGTATTGGGATTTACATATAAAAAATAAAGGCTAAAGAACAAACAAAAAAAAAAACTCTCTTAGAAATTAAGAGAGTTTTTTTTTGTTCTGTCAATTATTTGGCAGGCCTACTTGCCAGCTTTTTTCACTGAATCGGGAGTAACACTCATGCTGTCTGTTGCAACAACAACTTTCAAAGAGTCAGTTGTAGCTTCCTTAGAACATTTGGTTGCTCCAGTGGAACATGATGCCATTGTAAACACAACAGCCAAAAGAAGAAATAAAAATTTCATTGGTTAAAATTGAAAATAAAAAAATAAATGTTGGTTGTAAAAAAAAATATGTCTATTGAATATAAATAGTTTCAATTGTCAATATGTGGTCTCCCACAAAATGGTTAAATATTGCATATTCTGCTTCTTCAAGGCTGCCGTAATGCCAAACTTCATCAGAACCTTCTTTCCAAAAGGTTCCATCGAAACCTATAACTTCTCCAGTTGCCTTCCTATGGATTATATATAGTTTTTTCATATTACAGGGTTTAAGAATTTTGTTCTAACTTGATTGGTTCCATTTGTTCCTTTAACTTTGCAAGATGTTCTCGGCCTGCAACTGTAATTTCCTCGACATTCTTTAGGGAGAAATTATGGTAAGCACGATTTTGAATAGGTTGAGTAAATCCATAAAATGAATTAGTAGTCATTTTTTCCCAGGCTTTTACTTCTTTTGATTTTGGTGCGCTCATAAGTAAATTATCTTTGTTTAGAATTAAGAAAAATATCAGAAACTGCTTGTGGTGTATTGAGAACTGTATCCTCATCAGGATAACTCCAACCATCCCAAATGTCAATGATGCTCGGATCATCCAACTCATTCACAAAAGGATCAAAGTCATCTTCATCAAAAAAAGCATTTTCTCCTTCAGGTGTGACAATTTCCATCAACAAGTGGAGGAATCTTTCGTTCTGCTGTTTTGGGATTTCGTTGTTTTTCATGTGTTATTATTTTTGTTGGGTTGCATTGTAACTTCGTTGCTTTAGCAACAGAACAAAGATGCAACTTTTTTTTGAGAATTCAAAGGATTTATCAAAGTTTTTTTTTTGAAAAAATTGGTACCCCTGACAGGATTCAAACCTGTGACCTACTCATTAGAAGTGAGTTGCTCTATTCAGCTGAGCTACAAGGGCTAAAAAAACTGTTGTCTTCTGAACGAATGTCATCACCTTCAGGCATATAACCATGCCCAGGGATATTCCACTCCAATAATAACATACCATCCCAACTACAAACATTTCAGACTGTTTGAATCTACTGGCTCTCTATTGAGCACTTGAGATCTTATTGTGAATGATCAACAATTGTTGGAGCAGTGGGGTTCGAACCCACGTGTTACCAGCTACCCTTTCAACGGTGTATAAGACTGAGGGGATATGCTCCAATAAATAAAAAAAACCTCCCAAGGAAACAATTTACAATTCAACCAAAGACTTGCAAAACTCATTAGATAAATGTTGTTTCGAAAGAATATGATTTGTTTCCTTTAGGAGGTTTTTGGTGTTCTTTTGAGAAAGGAAGGTCTGGAAAGTATTCCAGATCCCCACAATTCTCTGTTAAAAATCGGGTCGGGCTAAATAACAGTGCCCTTCTCCCAGGGTTAAGGCTCCATGTGCTCATCTAATGGCACGGCTCGGAGCAAATAATGCATGCCGAATATAATAACGCCTTGGCTTGGCGGCAAACCTAAGTAGCCATCTGGATGTAAATTTCTTCAGGAACCTGCAGTGTTCCAAAAGGCGGCCAGCACATCTGACGAATAACTTGATTTGCACAACTGTTTTGCAGTCGTTAAATTGAAACTTGGGTTGGATTTTTACCAACAACCTCCAAAAATCCTGATTGGTTACAGCATATAGTCCTCTGTCTTTTGAGATACCAAGTTTCTTAGATAAGAGCTGTTGCTTCACTTGGTTTCCCATCTTTTGCAGGTTTTACACTATCTCAGATTTTCACCTTACACATAAAAGGCTTAACTCTCTTACTCATAGCTTATTGCCGCAACAACTCTGTTTTTGACTTAGACAAGCGGAAGATCAAATAACACCGCTTGGTTACTGTATATAGTTATAACGTTCAAAAGAAATAAAAAGTTTCAAAAGAAGCCTATAAATCTAAAAAAATATTGAAACTTTCTACAAATTTTTTAATTTCAAAAAGATTTGAAGTGATTGGCTTTCGTTTAATGAATAAAGAAACAAAAACTTCATTAGCTTCGACTGAATATTCATCTGGATATATTGGCTTTGTTTCATAACTAACTTCTTTGATCTCCTCTTGGATCCGTTTGTCCTTCAGTTCCAAAGAAGTCCTCATCTTTCATTGAATCCAACATTTGATTGAATTCCAGGCACCAAAGTTTTTTATCTTCTTTAGAAGATTCTTCAAAATTCTTTTGAATGTTGTTTAGAACCGTTTGAAAATTTTTGCTATTTATTTTTTTCATTTCATTTTTGTTTTATATGAACTATTCAAAAATAGATTTTAATGATAAAAAAACTCCTAGGGTACAGATACGTCTATAAGCAGAGCCTAAGAGCCTGTTCCAACTTATGCCTTGGGCTATTCATTAGAACTCGAAAAACCTCAGTAGTGTGCAGATCTTATGGGATGCATCGAGGTCTACTTTATTTATCTTTCAAAAGAATATTCAAACATTTCAATGGCGAACAGCAGGTGTGCATTGGCTATCAGCCTTTGATTATGCCCCAGTGCTTTCAAACCTTCATTAGAATTTTCTTTCATCCATTGGATGTTTTTCTCATATTCTGAAATAAGATTGAAATATGTTTCCCTTGCAAGCATAAATGTTTCCAATGTCTGCTCTGGATCATGCAAAACCTCTTTACCGTTAACAATCAATGGGGCATAAACAGGTTTGTAGAATGAGCCATCTTTAAATTTTGCAGTACAGTCTCCTAAACCACGGCTGAAACTACAACAACTTATTTTTTCAATTGTATCACATTGACAAGGTGTATCAATTTTAGCTAAAACCATTACAATCTCATCTCCATTTGCATTCTTTTGAAAAGTGTACTTTTTCATAGATTAAATTGTTAAGTTGTCTAATATGGATTAAAGGGGTTATAGTCTTCTGGAGAAACACCATCAATGAAGGCTAATTTAGCATCTGTTAAATAAATGCTTGAATAAACTTCAGTAATATCTTTTCGGGTTCTATTACTTATAATCTCACAAACTTTGGAGATCCATTGGTCAAAAGTCATAATGTTTTTTTTATGTATCAAAGATTGTTCTTAATGATTGCAGAACAAAGATAAGGATTTTTTTTGAATCCTCCAAACTATTTGTTACTTATTTTCAAGAAATTTAATGACTTCATCTTCCCATCCTTCTTCAAAAGAAGCATAAGTTGGGCTCCATAGGCCGATTGACATTGCACAAGCAGCAAGCACTTCTTCTTTGGAAAACAACTTTTCTTGAACAGGCTTTCCAACAAACTCCTGTGTTTTGAGGATTCTCATTCCTGTATCATCATAAGCTTCAATAATGCCTTCACGATGATTTACTGATATTACAGAGAAAAGTTCATCTTTCTTGAAGATTCCAAAATCTTCTGTAAAGATTGCTTCATAGTATGAGAAAATCATCTCTTCATGCTGGTCGTAACCAACCCATTTAATAGGTAATGTAATTTCTTGAATCATTTTTTTATATTAGTTTTGTTTTTTCATTTCATTCAATTTTTATTTCTTTTGAAAAAGTTCAGCAAATACTCCATAGAACAGTTCCTTTGCCACCATTCGGGTTGAAGCATCAAATGAAGTTGCCAGAACCATAATGTTGTCAAACTCTTCTTCAGAAATATATTTGCTCCATTCGGATTTTGGAATCAAGTGTGCCTTTTTTCTCCATCCAGTGTTGCCAGAATACCCATTGAAATTGTTGTAATGAATAAAAGCTGTATCATGGTCAGGGTGTGCTGCTTCAATGAAGAGTCCTGGATATATTCTTTTGGGGGATTTCAATATTATTTTATCACCGTATTTCATTTCATTCAAATTTTTATTTCATTTCATTCAAATTTTTATTTCATTTCATTCAAATTTTTATTTCATTTCATTCAATTTTATTTCATTCTATCTAAATTTATTGAATCTGTCATTGATTTCACTGTGAAATTTATTTCTTTTCTTTTCAGCATAAATCTTTACTAAGGTGACAACGATTACCCATAATATTGCTGCAATCCAAAAGGGTGAAGTAACCCATATCCAAGCCCAAGCAATGTGGCCTGTAAGTTTCAATGTGATAAAAATGATTCCTAAAATTGATGCAAGTGTGAAAATGTTCATAAGAATGTTGTTTTTTGAAGGGTTATCTTTTAAGTTTTTTTAATTCTCTGTTTAACTCTTTTATTCGTTCTTTATCTGGTCTCCATGAATTCATCAAACAAATAAGTTCGTGTTCTAATTTTTTTTGTTCATCACTTTTATTTGCGTCACTTTCACCTAATGGTATTTCATTATAGACTTTCATAGTTTTTTGCAATTTCTTCAGGATTCATCTTTTTTTCTTCAAGGAATGCTGCATTATTAATATCTCTTCTATGGCCAAGAATCTCTTTGATATGTTTTGCATATTCAAGTTCCATGTCATTTATAATGATCAGAGAATGGAATCCATCTGCCTTTATAAGTTCTTCTGTAAGTACAACAATTTTCTTTAGAAATTCGTTCATTGTTTTTTATGTTTTTGGTAACTATTATTCATATTATTATTTTTTACTATTGAAAAATCTTAATAAGTATTATGCGGATAATATGTTCTTCCAGTTGAATCTAACATTACTCCACCTTCAAACCTTATATCTATCTCTTCAAATTTCAATTCTTCATTATAATATGTTGAAATATATAATTTAGAATCTTTAGTGCCATGTTGACATTTAACACAATCTGTACCATCATCCCATAAATTAATTATGATTGTATATGAACAGTCGGGAATTCTTGTTAATAAATCATTTTTAACTAATTCTATCTTTTGTTCTAAGGTTTTCATATAGATGTTCAATTACCTTTTGAATATTTTTTGGTTATTTTTTATATTATTTGGATTGTCTTTAGTTAAAGCGCATAATCCATAAATCTTTCGTAAAACTTCAGTAGCTTTAGTTTTCATATCTTTTTACCAATAAGTAATTTTCTAATTTCTTTTTTCATTAGAATAAATTTTAAAAATCTACAAATTTTATTGAAAACATATATCTGACAAGAGCTTCAAAAATTTTACTGATATCAGCTTTATAAAACCCACAAGAATTTAAACTTCCTAGTTCTAAGATATAATATTCTCCACCTGACTCACAAATATCTATTACAAAATTATCATGAGGTTTGTAAAGCGCAATCATTTCTTTAGCAAATTTAAGCATTTCTTTAGGATTATCTTTTTCTTCTGAGGAAGTTTTTAGATTGAAGTTTTCTCTGTATAATGATGAAGTTACAATTTCTCCATCGACAACAAAGATCCTCCATTCTCTTTTTATTCCATAAGGAATTCCAAACAACATTTTAATTGTATCTGTAGCCAAATCATTATCAATCAACTGTCTTAAGAATGCTTTTATTTCACTTAAGGATTTAACTGTTCCATCGAATAACTTATTGTCATCATTAGGCCTAAAAAAATATTCTTTGTCAGAATCTTCTTTTTTTAAGACTTCAGCCATCTGTAAAATTTCAGAGCCATAATTTATCATATGCTTACCATAGTGATCGGCATAGTTTTGCATATTGAAATTTTCATTTGTAAAAATTCCATTATGTTTACCAAATTTTTTTGTGGCAGCTTCTATAAAATTTGTACTCCCATAGAAAATTGAAAATTCACTGCATGAAATTTCTGGAAATTCGTTTGAAAATGGAATATAATCAACCAGATTGAGTGGTACGTTTCTTGAGTTACAATATTTTGAAATTTCTTCAACATTATTTTGATTGATATTCTTTTGAAGAATAACATCTATAAAGAGTTTATATTTGTTCATATTATTAGTTTTTAAAGCTCCCAAACAGAATAGGCTCCAAAAGAATCTGAAAATTCCATTTGAAATATAGGTTCATTGAAAGAATCAATTGACTCAAAAACAATTTTGTTAGTCTCACAATATCTTTTGATTGCTTCTTCTTTTGAAATATTTAAATAGCATTCTTTAATTCCTGTAAAGCCTATGCAGACCAATGTGTTTTTTTGTTCCATATCTAATGTAGAGTTATAATAATTTTAAAATCTTCTGTTAGCCCACAGAAATCTGTGAATTCCTTTAAGATTTCTGTGGCTTGAACTTTGGCAATGCTCACATCGTAAATGATAGCCTTTCCAGAGAAGACTGAGTCTGTCAGGTGAACCAGCTCTTTTGTTATCAGAACTCTTGCTTCCTGATGTTTATAACCCATGACATTTTTTGCGTACTCAATAATGTCAACTAAGCCAACTGAATTTGTTGTAAATTCCATAGCACCTATATATTTTAAAGGTTTGTAAAATGATGGATAAATCTCTGGTAATCAGAGGTGTTTACCGTGGAAATGTCAAGTTTTTTGCACCAAAAACTGGACATTTTTGCTGATTAAATATCAAAGGGTTGTTTTATAATGGATAATTTATTAAGAAATCAAAAAATTTCTTTGGGAGCCTAACATTTTCTTTTGAATATTCTAACTCTCCAGCAGAGTTCCTTTTTAAAAATCTTTTGAAAAGTGGTGCTATAGCTGAAACTGAGTGGCCTGCGAGGCCGCACCCGATTTCTGTGACTAAAAAAGTTAACCCTGGGTGGTCACAAACATACAAATAGAATTCATCAACGAAGATTTCGATTTCTTCAATTGGAAGTGCAGCAGAGATATTATGATTAACTGTTGGGATAGCATAAGTTGAACCAAAATGTCCCAAACCCCTCCCATATTCTGCACCCCATTTTAAAGCCGTTTTAGCAGCACCTTTCCCATGACGGCCAGAAAGGTTCGAACCAAAGACAAAAGTTTCTCCTGGGGCCAATTCTGTGATGTTTTCAGGGGTATAAGGCTGATATTTTTCTGATATAGGTTTAACACAATCACATTTGCCATTATCTATGATTCCTTGATGGCAATCAATAAAACATTTTTCGCTGTTTTCCATAAGAAACTATTTTATTTCTTTTGAAAAAGTTGAAAGATAAGATGTTTTCAGATCATATAAAACTTCAAGTTTTGAAATAATGATTTTATATTCTTTCTTGGTTTTTTTCTTTTCTTTCTTATCATGAAATTCTCCTACTAACAAACACATTTCATATCGTTTTTGATCTTCAGCTAACAATTCAATGTCATTTTGCAAGATGCTTAAGAATTCTGCAATATTATCATTGTGAGTTGTATCTTTCTTTGTATCAAATCTCCTCATACAGCCACGACTGTAACCATCATTCATATCTTTCAAACGAACCAAAACATCTTCACCAGTATGACCATCATATTCAAAAAGTGCTTGTGGTTCTTCAGGAATGTTAAAAACATCCCAATATTCCATTTTATAATGGTTGCTGATTTGACCTGTTGGCAAATTTGCTAAGACAATGAAGTAAGTTCCATCGAAACAAGGAGACCCGTCAGAATGTTTTTTTGATTTGTGAACCTGACAATTTCTGTAATCATCATGCAATGCCAGTTGGTTAAAGAAGGCTGCATTGTACTGCAGTCTGAAAGAATAAAGCTCATTGAATGTGTGATAGCCATCTGAGATTTCACCTTTGTTTTCTATAGGTTTTATAGTTTCTTTGGATTGTAAATCTGCTAAATATTGGAATATTTCTAAAATTGAGTTTTCAATAGGAATTTCAAATAATTTTTCATTGTAGAATCTAAAATTTGATGTAGTAACTCCGTAATCTATTTGAAAAGTACGCAGGTGCATACCATTCACAGTTGTGTTTGTTACCACATCATGCCCATTCCATTTTTGCTCGGCCATTGGAGTAAAAAACGCCCATTGATATCCAGGGCATGCAATTTTTGCAATGTCAACACATTGCTCAGGGGTAAGATTCTTTAAAATTTCTAAATAATGTTTCATGATTATCGAGTTTTATCAATTTATGTTTGTTATAATATCATAACCAATAAACCAGAACTTTAGTTCCAAAGTCCACCCCATATTCTTCAATATAAAATAAAAATTGTTCTTTTGAGTACCACCAAGCCATAATAGAATGGTTAGTTTTTTCTAAAACCTCATATGCTTCCAAAGCTTCAGCCTCTGTTTCAAAAATGAATGTGGTTTCACATATAAGCTGTGAAACGCCTATAGGATTGAAGCCTGCAGTTTTGATAATATCAATCTCCTCTTGGAAACTTTCTAATGTTCTTTTGTGGTTGTATTTTTGCATTCTTCCAAATATTTTTCATTAGCGAATTCCTGTTGTAATATTATTATTTCTGAAGCAGACAATGGTGGAAAGGAAAGTGTAACTATTTTATTTATTGTTACTTTTTTTATTTTTGTCATATTTATTTATCAAAATAATCTAAAAGCTTCATAATTGAGAGTAAATCTCCATTTGTTTTCAGTGATCCTCTGAACAATATATGTTCATCATCTCCATCCCATTCACTTATTTTTGTTTCATAGTTAACATAGTGAATCAGTTCAATATAAAAACTGTCCTCTTGAGCTAAAAACGTCTGATGAAAGTAAGAAGTCCTTCCATTGCACCAACCAGATTTTATCCAACCATTTTCAAGGAAAATTTGTTCTGTTAAAGGTTTTTGGAATTTTTTTTCTTCCAAAGAATTTATTATTGAGAACATATGTTAAGTTTTAAATAAGTTTCATTAATTGATTGCCCCATTCATCTAAAAACCCTATTGGATACTTCGAGCAGGTGCCGTTTTTATCAACCTCAATTGTTATTACTTTATCTGATTCAAAAGGATGGAATTCAATGATCAATTCATCAATCTCTTTATTTTTTTTAGCTACCCTTAACCTATTAATAATATGATCAGAATTTGTAACTATTATATTCCAACGTATATTTGAAGTACTGGCATTAAATATAAAAATTTCAGCATATTCGATTTGCAACTTTGGATGGAGGTGGGTTCTTTCTGGAAATGGAGCATCAAACTGTTGTATTGAGCAATCTATTTTTGATGGATCACCACATAGAATTGTTACCTTATTCATATTAATTAAGTTTTTATAATATTAAAAAAATTTGAGCTGGCGGCAGGATTCGAACCTGCATTGCTACCGCACTTCTGCGTTGATGTCTTTTCCTAGATTTAACGTTTGGGTCGACTTACCAAATTACAGTTTTTTAGAGTTTATCATTTCTCAACGCCAGCTACCACAAAAATATTAGATTTTGATCGTTTCCATTTTATCTTCAACATAACACAAAATGTCTTTATCATCGAGTGTTAATGTTATCGATTTTTCATCACGGCTTTTGAATTCAACAAACCAAGACTTTCCAACGATACACAAGAACTTCCCTTTGGAGATTCCATTCATCAGAACAGTTTTTGTTTTTCTAAAGGATTCAGCCTTGCTGTAAAGCCACTCTCTTGTCATCTTAGCC
>Ga0247722_10000592_pt1 | contig 21602 bp, 20 predicted proteins | sample MSEWelMarce3H_FC_FD_189094 | JGI IMG/M metagenome (GOLD analysis project Ga0247722, IMG submission 189094) | Subsurface sediment microbial communities from gas well in West Virginia, United States - MSEEL Well Study Marcellus 3H_FC | ecosystem: Environmental > Terrestrial > Deep subsurface >... | reverse complement strand
TAGGTCCGGTAGAACCAATAGGACCAGTTACGCCGGTAGGTCCAGTAGAACCAATAGGACCGGTTACGCCGGTAGGTCCAGTAGAACCAATAGGACCGGTTACGCCGGTAGGTCCTGGTACATTTGAAATTCCAGTAGGACCAGTAGGACCAGTAGGACCAGTAGCACCAGTAGCACCGGGTACATCGGAAATTCCAGCAGGACCCGTTACACCCATATAATACTGAAGCTGTGACCATGGGGTTTGTCCATCCCCAATCTTGAATTTTCTAGTGTCCATCTCATATCCAGGTTCTCCTGACATAAGAACTGGATCATTATAATTCCAATTCTGCGAAAGATCCCTTCTGAGTAATATTCTATATGGCATATCGCTATATTATTTGTATCTATATATCGGTATATTTGCACACAAAAAAGGAGCCCCGAAGGACTCCTTGCTGATATTACGCATCTTCACTCGCACTAGTGCAGCTGGATACGTTTTATCCCTAATACCTTGCCCCTTGCGGGTTGGGGAATTAACCCTACTAACCGCTCATTAATTATGCGAGCTGGCTGGGTATGATCGCGTCGTTCTGTGTGAGACTAGTGTGGATCTTAAGCTTACCACCATAGCTGAAATACGGAGGAATCCCCCTGCAGAATTATACCCGAAGGTACGGACACGTATGTTTTCTTATATTATATATCCTAAGATGGATTTGTTTTTTTAGCTGCTTTTTCCGTAGCTGCTTTTTCTCTTATCCCTGAATTATAGTCTATTGCAACAGTTCCGAAATCAACTCCTCTATTTAGTTTATAAACATATTTATTTGACAGTCTTCTATGGCTTGAAATTTCATCGGTATTTTCATGAACCAATGAATTTATTTTATGTGGACAGCTTTTTATTGATTCTAGATACTCAAAGGAGAATTCTCGAAATATAAGATTTGCGCTTCCTGAATTTGCTACAAGATTGCCATTGATATTAATAAATCCTGGCGATGATGCTATCCCATTGGCCTTCTTATTTTTTCTTAATCCGCTACCCCATACCTTATTATCAACTATTGCTACATTTTCTGCTATTCCGTTAACCTTTATTGTTATATTATATTCACCAGGTGTACCGAAGGAGCTTTCTATATTTTCATCCTTCCTCTTATATCCCTCAAATTCTTTTACTGTTTTTCTCAGCCAATTAATTTGATCCACTGTATATTCTCTATTGTCTGGCCCTATAAATCTAAAATTTTTGACCCTTCTCAGCTTATCCTGGTAGCTGTCCCATATATTATTTTTATATTGGCTCTCTTTTTCAAGTTTTCTTAAAAAATCTGAATCATATATTGGTGATGAATTGTAATCTAGCTTCCATTCCAATGTCCTTATTGCGTTCCTGATATATTCTTCCGCACCGAATCCTGAATCCTGAATTAATTCACTTATTGCTGATTTTATGCTATATTCATTTTCATCTAAGCTAGTTATTATATATGAATTCATTCGATTTTCTATCACCAATTGAATGGATGTAATATCGGCTTCCATAGACTCTATCTCACCTTCTACATACAATCCATTAGATGATAATTTATTTATTTTACTTCTAATTTTTTCAACAGATTTTCGTAGATCTATTATCTTTGTGTTAGATTCACCAAATTCCTCATTATATGCTGACCATAATTTGGAAAGTAAATCCGCTTTGAAGACACCAAGATCATTAACACCATTATCGCTATATAATTGTCTTATAATAATTAAATATTCATCAATCGATTTTGTATCTTTATGTAATCCATTTCCACCTATGAGTCCATCCTCCATTATATTGATAGATTTTCTTATACTAATTAATCTATCATTGTTTTTCGTATACTCCTCCTCTAATGAATCTTTTATTTTTAGTAATTCGTAGTATGTTACATCTTTAGCTTCTCTACCCTCGTCGGATTTAACCGGTTGTGAACCTTTTATAATTCTATCCAGATATTCGGTGGTGAGCTCAGCATTTCTTTTTATATTAAGTGTAACGGTATACCATTTTTCGAGCTCAAATTTATAATCTGTGTATATCGATGTTTTTTTATTACCATCGTGTGTTAGACAAGCTGCTATGGCAAAAGGGGAATATACATTATCATAGGATCTTCTCCTGTTCTTGGATTTAGTTGATTTCTCTTTTGCTTCCTCCCTTTTTTTATTATCTAATTGTATATAGGGAGCAATTGCACCAAATTCAATTTTATTGCCAGCTTCTGATGTTGCTCTATAATTAAACTCTATTATATCGCTTCTTCTTGTTGTATATTTTTTTGTTACCGTCGCAAGTGAATTATTATAGGCGTGTCTATCCCCAGTATCCTGATGTGTTTTACTAGGAAATCTATTCATTCTAAATTCGAATGTCACTGAATATTCATCATTTATATCGAGAAGCTCGTGAAGATTTCCTGATTGTATTTCGGGTAACCCAGGAACAGTATTATAGATGCTTAAATTTGATTCTCCCGTATATTTATGTGTATCGTCAATTATACCTAGAAGCTTTACATTCTCTCCTATTGCTTTATTGCTATTTACCCTTGCATGTTTACCAAAAATACCTGAATTTGAATTTCTCGTATTTCTTAATGTATTATCTAGAACCTGCTGATCTGGACTAGGTGTGTATGTTAATACATTTTTGAAATCCTGTATTTTTTTTATACTTGACTCAAGGTTTATTATAACAGACGACGGAAGCTGATCTATTACATTTTTTTGCTCTGTTATAAATTTAACTCTCTCCTTTGTTGATTCTAATGTTTTTTTCTCCTCTTCATCAATCTCCTCCTTCTCTGATAATTGTTTTATAACTATGCTATCATTTATGATGATGTTTGATACAGTTTTTATATACTCCGATTTTGTAAGATTCTCGTTAATCCCGAGGATATTTTGTTTTCCCATTAGTTTGTTATTTGATTTATTGATTCGTGATATTCTGTTTTTAATTCTTCCCTCTTATCCACTATTCCTTGTGGTATCGGTGTTCCGTCGATTGCAAATCTTTCAACTGCTTCCTGCATACCAGGGATTTCTGATATCCTTCTGGAGTATGCAATTCTTAATGATTCTATTTGCTCCAGTATAACATCATTTGGATCATTCGATTCCATTACGGTACCACCGGATTCTAGGAAAGATCTATAATCAATATATGTTGGATCGCTCTCGTCCATGATTACTAGGGTATTGCCAAAGAATATTTGTCCCTTTCTATTTATTATATAGCCCATAATATTAATTTGATATTAGATTTCTTCTTAATAGTTGACATCCGTAATTTTTAAATGAAACTGCTCCCGATACTGCTGTATTATTTCCCATCCATATAAGTGGATAATACGTAGAAACTGCAGTATTATAGTCCGATGTTATATTTGTTGATGTAACGGTAGTAACCCCTGTGGAGTTTACTATTTTAGTTAGTTCAAGATTTATAGATGCAGCACCAACGGTTTTATATATTCTAAGTTTATATGTGGATGTTGTTTCTGTTCCAAGAAACCCGGATCCAAGATCTAAAGAAGATGCTATACCAGTTGCATCATTCCATATGAAATATAAATTTGCTGTTGCTTGTAATTTAGCAACCCCTATTGAGTTTAGTTGTGACGTTGGCTCAACGTTTGTTGGTGCAGTACCAGAATATGCAGCTGATATACCAGCAAAGAATCTTTGTGCTCCGTTATTTGTGTTTATTCTAAATTTATGAATGTATTCAAATTCGAAATTTGTTCCAAGCTGCGTTGAAAATGGGCTTCCGTAAATTCCAGCAACTGATGATGTCGCTGCTGATGTTGTATATAATATGGATATCGGTTGCTCGCTTTGTGTGCTGACCGTTCCTAGATTCGTTAAAGTACCACCCCATCTCTGCGAGCTGTACGTCGTTGCACCATCATCGGGAAGAATAAACGCATACTGATTTGTCATGTTTTTTGAGTATAGGTAATTATCAAATGTTGACTGGAGATCGGTTTGTGCTGATAATGTTCCTGTTATGCTTCCCCATGGACCTGCAATACCTTGAATTCCTGGATTACCTGCTATTGAAACTATAAATCCTGTATATGTGCCAGATCCTGAAAATGTGTCTGATGTAAATATTAGAGAATTCCCACTAAAAAAAGTAATAACTCCTTCCATCCATACTGAGCTATCGCTGTTTGCGGTAGCTCTAATCCTAGTTCCAACAGTATAAGCTGTTTGGTCTGAATTTAAACTTAATGCGCTAAGTGTTCTTGTTGATGTGCCTATGAGTAGTGATTGTGTGGAAGTAACTAATCCATTATATCCTAATCCTGCAGCACCGGTTGGTCCGATTTCACCAGGAACACCAACTGCTCCTGATAGATTTATTGTCCATGAATTATATGATATCCCAAATCCTGAATTTACCTCTGTACAAAATAAATCAATTAGACCACTTGTTGGTGAATATGATGTTATTGTTGCGTGGAAATGGTTTATTGGAGAGGCATCGGGTGATACTATTACCGTTTGTGATTGTGTATATGCTAATCCAGTTCCCATTGTAAATGTAACGCTTCCTCCTGTTGCTGGTATCGTTATAGTGTTATTCGAGGTTGTTGAGTATCTGTCGCCATTTGTACCATTAACACCAGTAGCTCCAGTAGCACCTATCGCTCCGGTAGCACCTATCGCTCCAGTAGCTCCGGTAGCACCTATCGCTCCAGTAGCTCCAGTAGCACCTATCGCTCCAGTAGCTCCAGTAGCACCTATCGCTCCAGTAGCTCCGGTAGCACCTATCGATCCTGGATCAATCCAGAATGGCAGATAATTCCAAGGCGTAGCCCCGTCACCGATTTTAATTTTTCCTGTGTCGGTTTCGTATCCAAATTCACCGCTTAGTAATATTGGATTATTTACTATCCATTTACCAGATGGATCCCTTCTTATCTGAACTCTAAATGCCATTTTTCTTTAATTTTTTATGAAAGATCACCAAATAGTGTCCATGTGTCCGCTGCATTTTTTATTAGCGTTGCAACTGAGTATTGGTATTTTAAATTTGATAACCCCTGGGCTGACTTAATGTTAACCCCACCTTCACCAGTTACACCAACACCACCGGTACCACCTCGTGATACTAATATTCTTGATCCTGTCTCGAAATTATTGGATGCATCAGCTGGAACTACTAATAGGGATTGAGGATTTGTTGACGTGATATTTATTATCTTGTTTTTATCAATAAGTTCTAGTGCATAGTTTCCTGTTTGCTGATTTGTCAATATAAGTGAAAAATCCAATCCGGTTGCTCCAGTAGCACCTACTGAACCAGTTGGACCAGTAGCACCGATTGCTCCAGTAGCACCGATTGCTCCGGTAGCACCAGTTGGACCGAATCCTCCAGTTGGACCCGTTAGACCAATTGAGCCTGTAGCTCCAGTTGGACCGGTAGCTCCGTAATAATAATCAAGTTGGTTCCATGGTGTAATTCCGTCTCCAACTTTTAGTTTTCCGTTGTCTGTTACATATCCAGGTTCACCGGATAATAGCACTGGATTATTTGCTTGCCAGTTGCCTAATGTATCCCTTCTTAATAATATTCTATAAGCCATTTTGGTTTAATTTTTTTACTTCTTTGTATATATTCAAGCATTGCGCTTTAATTTCTTCTTGCTGCTAACACCTTATTGTAATCCATTCTTATCTTATTTGCTGATAATATGTCTTTTATCTGAGCATCGCTTTCATCGTACCATTTTTTATATCCTGGATCTGATCCCATTGGATCATAATCCATTTTATAAGGTTGCTCGTCAACATCTATTGGTTCGTTTTTATCGTATGTTTTATAATCAACTATTAGTTCTATTGTCGTGTTACCTGTCTTTTGAAGCCAATCTTTATAGAATTGACCAAAATCTCTTATGCCTGTAACTAAATCTATACATCCAATCGATCCTGGTAAACTTCCGCCATGTAAGAAAAATCCACCTCTACCTAGAGTATTAGTTCCCTTCTGTGGTATTATTGCAAATCTAAAATTTCCCCAAGCTATTCTGGATGGATCAGTTATTTCTTTGAAGTTATCGCTACTTAATGTTACCTCGTTGTCTGGTAGGAGAAGAACAGTCTGTTTAGCTAGTGTCAATTTTACAAAATTGTCGTCATTTCTCCATCTTGCATTAAGATCCCTTTCTTCCGTTGACCCCAATTTATATTTTCCTTGTGGTATTGGACCTTCAGCTTTTACCCTGGACCATTCTACAGGTGACATGTTATATCTTCTTTTCCATGAATCAGGCTTAACGTACCATTGATAGTAGCTTCTGCCAGAGCAAGCTTTCCATGATTTAACTACTCTACCATTCTCTATGAAATCTAATTTATTTCCATTAAATAATAGATGCGCTGAATCCTGAGTTTCTGCCTCGTTGATAAATCCATTAAAGTTTAATATGTTTTGCATTTATATGTTTGTTTATAATTGAATACGACAAACTATATATTCGAAAAGTATCTAGCTATTTTCACTGGAAACAAAAAAGTCCGATATTGTGATACCGGACTTTCTTAACTATTGTGATTGTTATTTCTGTTTTTTAAGAATAGCTGCTTGTAAGGCTTTTGGTAGTGTTTTTTGTTTAGCACTTAGACCTTTTTTTGGTGTTTTTGTAGTTTCGCCATCATTTTCTTTTTTATCGGCTGCTGCTTTTTTCATTGTCTCTTCCTTGTCCCCATCCTTATCGAGATCTAAAAAATCAGGTTTTGCTTTGCTTTTTGATTTATCTCCGGATTTAGCTTCTCTTTTAGCTTTCTGTTTATCTAGATAAGCTTTAAATCCTGCATTCATTTTTTCTGATACCTCATTTCCTAATTCATCGTTGATGAAGTTCTCAAATGTTTCTATATTTTTCATATCGAATTTTTTATTTATAGTATATATTCGAAAAGTATCCAGATATTTTCGCTAGAAACAAAAAAGTCCGATATTGTGGATATCGGACTTTTCTTAGTAGCGTAACGTGGACTCGAACCACCCCCCAAGCTTATGAGACTTAGATGCAACCTTTACACTTTAACGCAATTTGCTGATTAATGAAGATTCGAACTTCAATCCTGTTTTCCCTTTCGCCTCCACGGCTACTCCGTTCTACTGTGCACCATTACACCATAACCAATCGACAGTTTCGAACCTGTCATACTTTGAGTAATTAATTCAAAGCTTTGTGGGGAAGGGTGGATTCGAACCACCTATTATAACGTATGAAATTAATTTTATCCTTCGAAGTAACTCAAAATCTTACTACTTATCAAAGAGAACATTGATCAGAGTGTCTTTTTTGTTGCTTCCCCAATTTATTTAGTAGCGGGGGCAGGACTCGAACCTGCGACCTTTGGGTTATGAGCCCACTGAGCTACCTACTGCTCTACCCCGCAATTTATATTTCTGTTGTGGCGCCCAAGGGAGACTTATAAATTTATATAAGCCACTCCTTAAACAAAGACATAGTTCTGATTTCTCTTGATATGCTTAGCACGGACTTCTACCGGCATTTCCTTAATTTTTCAATTAAAGCGATATTCTTATGCGGTACCAGCGGGATTCGAACCCGCGACCTCCGCCGTGACAGGGCGGCGTTGTAACCAACTCTACTATGGTACCAAATTTCCACTGATGAGATAATTCAGTGTGGATGTATCGGCTTTCTTTCTTTCAATAAACCTGCTGGTCTTACCCGGTGAAATTAGTCAAACTACTGGGAGGATTTGTTAGGTTCCTTTATTCCCATGAGACCGGCGTTAAGGCTGTCCGGTCCAGTAACCAATCTATTGTTAAATGAGTCTTAGATCAAAGACTGCTGAGCATCTCATACTCATTTTCTTCCTCTTTTCCATCCATTTCCTTCGTATAGGATGAATTCGTGTGATTTTATTTTTTTAATTTCTGTATCTTTATTTATCCAAAATGTACCAAATTGTGAATTTTTTGTACCTAGCTGAGCTATCTTATTTTTTTCACTTATTAATTTTTTTGAATCATCCGTGTGATGCTTATCCTTAAATGTATCATATCTAACTTTTCCCTCTGAATGGGTTTTTTTTAGAATTTTAGATATATGCTCTAATAGTTCTTTTCTAAAATTGGGATCAGTTTTTACTTTGTTACTAAATGCTATTGCACCAGCTTTAGTAAATTTTTCCATATGATTCTTATTTACTAAACCACCACCACCTCCGGGTTGTAAATTCATGCACATTGGATCGTTTAATAGATCCTCATTTACTAATTCAATTTCACGCTGTCTTAATGATTCTCTATCATTAAAATATTCCAGTATTTCTTTGGTGTGAGAATCCTTGCCGTGCTTTCTTACCGAATTAGTAATTCTTTTTCCCCCTCCCATATATCCATCATCCAGATTGTCTGTTGAATGCATGCCTATATAATATTTGTCATTTTTTATATTGACTATTTTATATAAATAATGGAACCTCTTTTCTTTTCTTGCCATTTCTGTACTTTAGTTTATTCTATATATCTAAACTAAAGTACGAAATCGCGCCGTAGCCCGTAGGGGAGTCGAACCCCTCTTTCCAGGATGAAAACCTGACGACCTAACCGATAGTCGAACGGGCCAATTTAGGAAATAATGATGGAGTACCCGATATCGCTCCAATCTTTACTGCTTAATAATAGTTTTATAGTGCACCGGCAGAGGGTGTGTGAATCCTATAGAGCTGAAGAGGGCGTCGACTCCTTGTCTTCAGCGGAAACCATTATTTCCTATTTGCATATTTTATTGCCAGTTCTTGATGCTTCTCTATATTTAGATAAGCTGTTCTATTGTTTCTGCAAGTCTACTCACTATAAATAGCGGACTGTTTGGAATAAAATAAATTGTGGTCCAGGAGGGACTTGAACCCCCGACCCTCACATTATGAGTGTGCCGCTCTAACCGACTGAGCTACAAGACCAATTATTAAAAAAAAAGAAATATCCAAACCACTTTCACATCCCTTTACTCTTTGGTTTACCAGCATTGCGTGCTGTGTTGGTCTAATTTCATTTCTGATATTAGAACGGTCTATCGCGTCAGGGTATGGCAACCAATAGACTTGGACCTCTCCAAAAATATTTCTTTTAATTCTTTATGTTAATGAACGTTATTTTGTTTATTATTATATTGCAAAAGTATGATATTCTTTCGAGATAAAAAAATTATTTTTGATATTTTTTTAATTATTTTTATTCCGGTTGCCGAGATAACGGGAATCGAACCCGTTTCGCACGCCGTGACAGGGCGGCATCCTTCGCCAGTGGACCTTATCTCGAATATTAGCGGAGAAGATGGGACTCGAACCCACACACCGAATTAACGATGAACGGATTAGCAATCCGCTGCAGTACCATTATGCTTACTTCTCCGAATACAAGCCCAGAAAATTGCGCATGCTAAGCAGAGGCGTTCTGGGAATTGTTGTACCCCGAGCCGGAGTCGAACCGGCACGCTCCTTTCGGAACACCAGATTTTAAGTCTGGGGCGTCTAACCATTTTCGCCATCGGGGCATTAATTTTAGTACAGATGGCGGGAATCGAACCCGCGTTTGATGTTATCTCAACAACCGCTACGAGTATAGAAGATATAAGCTTCCATCGGTACATCTGCAAATTTGGGTGACTGATGGGGTTCGAACCCACGACCTCTTGGACCACAACCAAGCGTTCTAACCAGCTGAACTACAGCCACCATGTTACGATCTATAAGGCAAGATCGTCAGCCAGGACCTTCTCCCTAGGGAGATGTCTATTTATTATCTCTATTTTTTCCTAGATGGTATCCGTCACAGAAGATGCACTTATAAACACTGAAATATTTACCATGTTTCCTTTGCATTGACTCTGCTGCTCTTCTAGCAGATTCACTTGTGGGGAATCCTTGTTTTTCCTTTCCATCCATTCTATAATGACTTCTTTTATCGAATAAACCTAGAGCGTTACCTGTTATGAAAAAATTTCGAAATGCTCTTTTTAGTGGGAGTTGATCCTTCAGACCAAGTATCACATTCCTTAATTTAATTCCCATTCTCTTTTGTCTTATTAAATTCTTCTTCCGTTACTACTTTAATTGGTGTAAATAAAGCGAATCCATCATCGTCTTCGAAGTGATTGCATTTATCAATAAAATAATTTCCCATTTTAAATCTCCAATACTCAAAGACATTCATAGCTTCATTCCATTTACCAATTTTTGCTCTTCTATGATCTCCAAGATAGAAAGCTCCATCTTCAAGTTCATTTTTGGGAATAGCCCCAGCTTCGATGAGTCTCGGTATATAATATTCGAGATATTCTTTTTCACCAACTCTAGGTATTTCTGGTACATCTTGAGGGGTTTTAAAAGTTTTAAGATTATCCCATCTTTTTCTTCTAAGCTCCTCGAAGTTTCTCCGATCAATTTCCCTCTTTTCTTCAAGGAACCTTTTGATCTTTTCAATTTTTTCTTTTTTGTCTTGTTCCATGATTACTAATTTTTATTAGAGGTGCCTGTCAGATTCGAACTGACGCGAGATTTCTCTAGCGGTTTTGCAGACCGCCCCTTTCAGCCACTCAGGCAAGGCACCGTGATTAGAGCCTAAGACAGGGGTCGAACCTGCGACCTGCTGATTACAAATCAGCTGCTCTACCAACTGAGCTACTTAGGCATTTTTTGAGGAGAGAGGGAGGATCGAACTCCATGCAGTTACCCGCACCCGATGCTTTCCAGGCATGACCTATCACCGTTTAGGATCATTCTCCATTGAGGGTTGACATATAGAATCTTTCCTAGTTTATGCGGTATAGGTACCATCATGGGCTCCGTTAATTAATTCGTCTTTATAACCCCATACGGAACAAGCGGGGTAACCTAAGCGGAGAGAGTGGGATTCGAACCCACGGGAGTAATTAGCTCACACAAGATTTCAAGTCTAGGCGCTTTTGACCACTTGCGCACCTCTCCGATTTACTTTTACAATATTTCAATGAACAATAAAAAAGGTCTCCTTTGCGAGGAGACCTTTTTGATATTATTATTATGTTACTTAATATCAATACTCTCTCCTCATTACAATAGACGATTCACAAGTTGAACTCGTGTGATCTAAATGTAATGTATCTAATATGTACTGTATTTGTGACATGATTTTTATTTTTATAGATTTATATATCTAATTGATTTTAATATTTTATGCAAATTTAAAGAAATGTTTCGAATAAAAAAAATTATTTTTGATTTTTATTGAATTTCATTCAAAGGTTTAGCAATAAATTGACCATCTGGCGTGATATCAGCATATCTAGCAACTATAAAACTTAGATCTCGCAGAATTTGCTCCAGTGTTTTATCCACCTGTGAGTATTTATTATTTGCGAAATCCGTAACTGCAATTTTTTGTTTTACTAACCTATCGAGATCAGCTCTCAATTCTTTGATTACTGCTGTTTCATCAGGACCAAATCCCTCGTTGATTTTCTGATTCTTTAATTCGTATGATTCTAAATGTTTCATATTGATATTTTTTATTTTTATACTAGCCCGAAATTTTGAAACGAATAAAGATAATCAAGCTCCTTGCTCTCGTTCAATTTCTTAATTTGTTTAATGTCCTTATCTGGTACTACAGCAGGGACCGAGTTGATCGTCTTGAGTCCAACAGACACTGCTTTAGGTAATGGTCCCATAAGACCAGCTGAAGATAATTTATCAATTGTTTTTGATGTTTTTGGATATTCAGCTGCTAAATCACCTATGAAATCTATCATTGGTTGGGCTATTGGTTTTATGTAAGTTCCTACTAATTTCTTAATAACTTCTAAAGCAGGTCCTAAGAAAGACTTAAGTGCATTAGCTATTATTTTAGCTGCAGGCGTAACTGCAGATTTGATAAAGTTTGATATCGCTTTTGTGAATTTTTCTGGCAGAGATATAAGGAATTGAAATAATTCTGCTATTTTACCACCAGCAAATATTATACCATCAAATACTTTTCCTAAAAGGCCTTTACCGACCATAAGAAATATTGTTGATATTGTTGTTGCTGCAACTGCAGATCCACCGGATCCCATTATTTTTCCTATAACTTTTGTTGAATTTGCGCCAGCTTTACTTGCTATTTTAGATACGCTATTGGCTAGGAAATGTTCAGCCCCATGCGCAAATTGACCTGCGAATGTACCTGCCCATTTTTCAGATGCTTTAAGTGCAGTTGTACTTGCTGCTGCTATTCCAGGTATTGCCGCTTTTGGTGCCATGATAACATCATTTAGACCCAATAATATCGAACACGAACCAGCTATTACCAATGGTGCACCCTCGGCTAAACTTTTTTTGGCTTTCTCCATCTTACTTACTTCCATCTCTGATAAATACGACCAAGCTTTTTTCATTTTATATACACCTATGCCTATCTCAATTGCACCAGCTATTCCGAGTAGGACTGGTCCTAATATTTGTCCAGCTGCAGGTATTAATGGGGTAACTGCTGCAACTATCTGTAAAACTATTGCTATTGTCGTCCAAAAATTAGAACTTGTGGTTATCTCTTTTATAGCGGATACTATCTTTTTAGTAAATTTCCAGACTCTTTTTGCTCCATCTGATATACTATTCCAGATATCTGCGCTTTTGGATTTAGCTAAATTTACAGCTGATTTTGCGCTTGATTTTACTTTTTCCCATGCTGCTGACATATCATCAAGCATGCCCTCATTTAGAGCTTTCATTGTGTAATTATCGATAATAAATGCAGATCCATTTTTAAATAAAACTGTACCCATATCGCTCTCGAGCATCAATATTTTTTCTTCGTCCTCAAACCAATCCTTATTTTTACCATAAAGCATTCCTAATTCATACATGGCATAGGATTTCTCAAGTATCATATCATCAGATTCTGATTCAAATATGCTGGATTCGAACATATTTGAAAATTCGGTCATTGTTAGTTTTATCATTACGTCCTCTGCTAATCTACCAAAGTTTTCTCCGTACATAAAACTATCATATTTTTTAATCATTGTGATATTTTTTTATTCTATATATCGATTCAAATAGCAACAAAAAAGCCATTCAATAGAATGGCTTTTTTTTTAATCTGTGATTTATTAGATCACAATAGCTTCAATTTCTCTTAAAATTGCTTTTGGATCAACCTCAGCTTTTTTGATCATCTCATAGATATCAGCAGAGTAACCAAAAAGTTGAACTAATTTGTTACCTGGTTTGAACATGGTCGTACCATATCCTTGGATATCTACTGTGTAGATGAACGGCTCACCATGTTTGGATTTATAGGATTGGAAAGAACTGTTTGTAACTATTCTATCGCCACCTTGTAAATCTGATATGATGAAGATACGGTCATATTTACCGCTTGATTGTAAAGTTGAGAAGATTGAACCGAAATCCGTACCGTGTCCAACTCTACCTTGTAAGCTTAAACATGTGTTTTTAATAGTGTTTATACTATCTCCTGGGTTGTATCTAATACCCTCAGTTGTTGTTGCAAATTGATATAAATCTGCACCAATACCTTTTGCTAGAGTTGCTCCGATAAGAGCAGCTTTATCGATACAGTGTTTGTTTATTGCTTTACCGTTCATTCTAACACCTTGTCCCATTCCGTGCATAGATCCTGATGTATCTATAACAACCGCTGTTCTACCATGTGAGAATAATTCGACCAAGTTTGGTATTGCTAATTCATAAGCTTTATTTAAAGCTGTAACGAATGGTCTAGATGCAGAGGCGCTAGTTTCTTGTAAAAGAATCTCCAAAGCAATATCGATTTGGTGAGGAAAAACCAAAGATTTTCTGATTAATTTCTCATCGATTAAAAGTTCACATGCACCGCTAACTAATTCAGAGTTTGAACTTGTGTTAATGATGTTTCTTAAGTTACGAAGCAATGCTAAGTAACCAATTTTTCTTGTTTTAATCAATTCAGCATAGTTGCTTTCTTTAGCCTGTGTCAATTCAACCTCAGCTTGTGCTTTAGTGATTTCTCCAGATTTAACTTTTGCAGCAACATCTTGTCCAGCTTTTGAGTTTTTATCCTCAACCGTGTTGAACTGTTTTAATTTGCCAGTCATAAGGTCTTTGAAAACACCTTCCATTTGTGGAGTTGTTGGTTTTGGACGAACCAAGTTAACAACGTCTACAAGAGAAACTGCTTTACCTTTACCCTGATATTTAGCTAATTCGTACGCATCAGCTGATTCTAAAGCTGCTTTGAAACCTTTCTTCATTGAGTTAGGTAATGGTTTACCCGGGTTGAAGTGTTGATAAGCTGCGATAATCTCTAATACGTCATCTAAACGGTATATAATACCCCCAGTTTTAGCATTCTTGTCTCTTTTGGAGAAGAATCTTCTACCTATGGCGGAGCCAGATAAATGTTTAACTAATGATACAGATCCGAAGTGTGTTACAGATCTTTGGCCAACAACGGTTCTCGCGTATACGAGTGCCTTCGCGACGAACTCTATATCTTTTTTAGATAATTCATCAATAAGTTGAACAAATCTGTTCTCTCTATCCGATAATTTTTCATAGTATGAATTGTCTAATCCAGTAGTAAGAATTGCAATTAATTCCAATTTTGGATCATACTTCACACCAGTACCACCTTGATGGTTTGTAACTGTCTCTACAGTTCTTTTTACTTTTTGGTTGTAACGTGACATGATTATAATTGTTTATTCGTTTATATTATAAAATTGAGTTATCGAAAAGATAAAGCATATAGACTAAGTCAAATGCAAGATCAATGTCAAAGACCTTCCTCTATCGCAAAGGCAAGGACAAAAACTAAGTCTCTGGTGTTAGCCAATTATCTGCCTAGTGGTAAAGATTTCTCTTTCTCTATGGCTTTCAGTAACTTGTCTAACGTTTGAGTTCTATCTCAGTTCTGTTTAATTTTATAGAAGAAGCGGAGTTTTGAGAGATCCCGGAGGATGCATCTCTAATTGCTGTATATGATTAATAGTCATTTATCTAATAAGATAATGGCTTGACGCCATTGTTTTTTAGGACTTCATCTCTCCGAATCAAAGCATCAGGGGAATCGGCTTTTGCTTACCCCATCAGCACCTCAATTTATTTTTCTATTTTTCTAGTTGTTTTAAAAATTCATCAACAACTGGTTGGAATCTAGCATCAATCTGGATCTTAAGATTTACCGCTTCGCCGATTCTATTTTGACGCTCAGTCTCAAAATCAAGATTTGCTTTCTTGTAATCTGCTAACCAAGATTCTCTCTTTTTTGTATATTCATTCATTATAAGAGCATTCTTTTCGTTAGCCTCAGCCTGAGCATCAGCATTGATTTTAGATATCCTTGCATTCTCCTTGGTTACCGAATTCTTAACCTTTGATTTAAAATAGTTAACTCTCTGCTCATAACCTCTATGAAGAGCTGCTAATTCCTCGTGGGTTTTTAGAAGATCTTCTGGCTTGTGATGTGCCTTGATCTTTACCGGAGTTTTCTTATCCTTTTCGATCTCCATGAATTCTAAGGTTTGAATCTTAGGTAATTCAGTTCTCAATTTATCGAGTGTCCCGCCCTTATGTATAAATTGTCCAATATGTGAAGCATAAGCCTCAGCCTCAATGAACTCGTTATATTCAAGCGTTGAAAGTTGATCCCATCCCCAATCCTCAGTTACCTGCGTCTGGATCTCAGGCATAACGCCCGTTTCTTTTGTTGGACTCGGATTCTCACTTTCGTAATTGAAATAATCCCCTTTGATGTTGTTTATTAGAACATCTTTGGCTTTTATGTTTTCCATTAGAAAAGCTTGTGTTGCGTGCAATCTCGCCTTATTTTTAAGCAATTCGATAACATTTTCAGGTAATGGTTTACCGACAGCTAAATTGTGATCCTCATCGCCGATCTTTATCGTTTTCGATGCATTGTTAATATCGCTCAATGCTGCAGTAATATCTTTCGATCTTTGGTTACAAAGATTTGAGATTGATTGAGCTTGAGACATTGATAAACCTGTTGATGCTAATGAATTTCTTTTCATGATTTTCTAATTTTATTTTTTATAATTTACTTTTAATTTTTCTTCAATAAAAAAGGGATTAAGTCGCTTGGCGTCCTAATCCCTTTATAAAACTAACAGAGAATGATGTAAGAAGTGTGAACAATTTAATGTCTGATTATGAGTCAGATGACTTAACCACTTGTCTAAATTTCCATTTTGGTGGAAACTATCGGAGTCGAACCGATGTGCGATGTAACTTCTATACTTACTACTGTCGTATGTTTTATAAGGGAATAATGTAAATAGCGAGTTTTCTAACGTGCTCTACCAACTGAGCTATTCCCCCAAATTTTTAATTTGTTTAGTGGGGGAAGATGGATTCGAACCACCGACACCGTGCTTTCAATGCATGCGAAGTAACTATTTTACTGACCACTTATAATATGTTTTTGTAAGGGAATCTCCGGGTGAGTTTCAATGGATGTTTTTGTGGGAGTTGAACCCACTACCTAAAGTTTAACAGACTCTCGCTCTAACCAAGTGAGCTAAAAAACGAAGTAACTCATATTCCGTTACCACTTACAATAATACTTTTTCAATGAACGTTTTGTGATTTTTATATAAGAGAAAATCCTCTTTGTTTCATAAAAAATCAACATTTTTTAAAATTTAACGATCTTAGAGATATTGGGAAGGGAATATTTAGAAAGGGATGCTAATAGTTTTTGTGGGAGTTGAACCCACGACCTTAAATACCAAAAATTTATGCTCTACCAAGTGAGCTAAAAAACGAAGTAACCTTTCAATTTACCACTAACCAATATTTCTAAGAACGTTTTTGTCGGTAGAGGAGGACTTGAACCTCCGACCTTCGCGGTATCAGCGCGACGCTCTAACCAACTGAGCTACCTACCGAATTTTGTGACCCTAGAGGGATTCGAACCCCCATCTCCTGATCCGTAGTCAGGTGTTCTATCCGTTGAACTATAAAGCCGATTAAAAATTAATTCTCCTTGCCTCCATCTACAAGTAGCAATAAATGTGTTTATCCTTTCGTTGAATCGCCCTATAGACTCAGTTGCAACTAATTGGCACTTAGATACCGCCTTCCGTTCTCACGTATTAAGGTTACACTTTAGAAATTTACCTCTACGGACACCAGGAGAATCAATTATATTATAGTCTTCCTTGCAAGATACCAATCTCCTTGTTTAGTCTTTTGATATCAGAATCAGACAAATCGACTTTATTGTCTCTTGTACCCTTTTCTGTTTTAACACCACTTGATAATTGTGATTCTAACATTGACAATGCTCTTGCTTGTCTAGATCTTTTTGCTGCTGTAGCCATCTTTTATTTGTTATTAATTATTATAATGCAAATATATGATATCCTTCCGGGATAAAAAAATTAATTTATGATTTTTTCAACAATATTTTCCATAATAATTTCCTTTACTCTAATTGGATTTGCCATACCTGGAAACTTTTTATTAAATGCTCCAATAGCTTTACCAGTAAGAGCCTGTACACTTATATTAGTGTCACCCAATTCCGATATAATATTCTTAACTGACTTCTCTATCTCGCTATCTTCCATTTGCTTTGGCAGGTAAGCTTCAATCGGTGCTAGCTCAGAGATTTCTTGTTCAACAAGATCTGTTCTACCAGCCTTTGTAAATTCCTCAACCGATTGTTTTCTTTGTTTAATTGTGCTTATGACAATCTTTAAAACGTCAGCATCGCTAAGTTCTGTACCAGCAGGTCCAGCTTTCTCAGCTTCTAGAATTTTTGACTTTAGTCCACTTAATGCACTTTTACCTATTGTATCTTTTGCCTTGAATGCTGCAATATAATCAGCATTGATTTTTTCCTTTAGTGTCATGTTTTCAATTTTTAGTGGAATATTGGGACTCGAACCCTGCCTCTCGCTGTTTAGCGATTGCACATCCGCTTGTGCTTTTATCCCTTTGTGGATTAGACAGGAATCGAACCTGCTTACTGGCTGTCCCGTCTTTCGATGAACTGCTACTCTTCCGTTGAGTTACTAACCCGTGGCCGGGGTTTATGGATATTTCTTAATCACCTCCAATGGGCCGACCCTTGGTGACATGTTATTTAGATTGCTCCTTCTCCGCCTCCTATGAAATATAGGACGGATCTAATATTTCTTTGTTCGTTGCCAAGAGCTTCTATTTTAATTCTTTTCTCCTGTACTGATCTTTGTGTTTTAGCAAGATCTGTTTTAGCAACGATTAACTCGTAATTATCGGCAGTTTTTTCAACGAAAGCAGCATCTCTTGCTTCTGCATTACTATAAGCTTTTTTACCAGCTCCGTCAACTGTTGCTCCTATCTCAGCTTTAATTACAGATTCGATCTGCGTGATCTTCTCTGATTGGGATTGCGAAGTTTCTGTTAATGATAATAACTCCAACTGTGCTTCAACAACCTTTGCAGGAATCTCTAATAATCTATTAGCTAATGATTCCAATCTTTCCTTGTCCATTTCGAAATATTTAAAAATTAGTGATCAGAACAGGAATCGAACCTGTGCACGATCAGAGGCCGCTCACTCACGTAAGACCCCCGACCTATACTGCCCTTTATATTACCCGATCGATTTGTAGCTCACAATGGACCCAACTTTAAGCTCAAAAATGCTCGAAATTGATCCGTATATTGGGCCCTTTGTGAGCTACATTTTTTATCAAGATCCAATTCAGACTTTAGACCGCTACTAACACCTTATTTCCATACTCTTGAAACCTTCTGGGAATGGACTCGAACCATTCATCGATCCGTCGAAAGATGTGCCAACCTTTTATTTTCTACCCTTTGGAGATGACTTTCGTCTGTTCATCTTATTCCTCCTTTTTTATTCTTTCGAACTAATTGGATCTTCTGTGATTCCTGTAGGATTCGAACCTACGACCTATTGCGTGTAAAGCAACCGCTCTGAACCAACTGAGCTAAGGAACCAGTTGCTGATATTTCTATCAGCCTATTTTATTTGTCTTCTTCTTAGGTGCTTCCACCTTGGATGAAAAAATCTCTTTCACCCTTCCGTCATAATAGAATATTCTGGCATCAGGATAAGTCCATCCATATTGATCAGCAAGTACCTGCGCATAATCTTCTATGCTATTAAGCTTAACAGATCCCTCAATTATTTGTGATCCGTATTTTTCGTTTATCGATGGTTCTTTGATCCATTCAAATTCTGAATATCTTTCCTTTAGAGATGCCAATTCCTCATCTGCTGGTGTCTTTCTATCAACCCATAGCTCTACTGGATATGATGAATCTTTTTCCCTTGTCATTGAAGTTAAGTCAATAGCTGAATATGCACCAGACCAACGATCTCCACAACACGGACAATCTGAACCTTCGTCAACACCATTCCAATAACATCCAAGATCTTCAGCAATAGAATCTGCTTCTGCTGAGTTGTTTGCCTCTATGAATAATCTGTGGCATAATTTGTCATCCGTTATAAACGAACCACCACTATTGCTTTGTGATATCTCATAAAATTTTAAACCAGTTTCTTCCTTTTTTCTTGCCATCTTTTTTGTTTTAAAAATAAATCCATCCTGCGCATCTCTTAGGATACTTTGGTGAGAAATCTATGAAATCTGGATCTCCACCGCTGATGAGTTTATGCATTGATATTTTTTCTTTCGTTCTATTTGCTTTGTTGAATTGTCTAACAAAGTCAGCAGGAACATTGCTCCAATAATGATATCTGCCTTTCATATGGCGTCTTCTTTGGGCTTCGGTCCAAGACCATCTCTTTTTTGTTTTCATGTTGTATTAGGTTATTTTACCTAATACATGTCGAATTTCTTTTTCATTGTTAAAAATATTTTTGTGGACCTGAAGGGATTTGAACCCTCATCCTCCTCCGTGCAAGGGAGGCGCTCAGCCAGTTGAGCTACAGGCCCGATTTGGTAGCGGGGAGCGGGATCGAACCGCTGACCTTTGGGTTATGACTCCAACGCTACTACCATCTGAGCTACCCCGCCAATTCATAGGTTTTTAATTGAACCTATGAAAACAATCAATGTTACTGGTGATGTTTGACATATCTGCCAAATCTATCAACTCTAACCTCCATTTTAGTAAGGTTAAAATTCCAGTTTTGAAACACACCCAAGCCAGATCTTTGTCTTGCTTGTTTAATCGCAGATTGCTCTGCCTTCTCACGACCTTCTTCCGTAGTCTCTACGAAAAAAGTGGGAGCCTGAACACCAGTCTTACTGGTAGGAACTACTCTCCAAATTCTCAAATTTTGAGTCATAATTTATAGCTAATGCTAAAACTATGTGGAGTCGATGATTGTTTTCATTTTCTTAATTTATTTTTAATTTAGAGCGGAAGACCGGGTTCGAACCGGCGACCACCTGCTTGGAAGGCAGGAGCTCTACCAACTGAGCTACTTCCGCATGGAGCCGGACCCTGGGACTAACAGGGAGTCCTCCGGCATGTGAGCGAAAAACGGGGATTGAACCCGCGACCCCCACCTTGGCAAGGTGATGCTCTACCGCTGAGCTATTTTCGCATTTTTGGGTAGCGTCGAACTAAGTATGTTTATATTTCTTAGTTCTATACCCACTGGTTACGTTACAATGAAGTAAGAGGCTTGACCAGGCACTTTGAGGGCAGAGTGAGATTCGAACTCACGACCAGATGATTAACAGTCATCTGCTCTACCGCTGAGCTATCCACCCTTCTTATTCTTAGTTATTATTAATAAATAAGTTTCCTTATGGTATTAACTATTTGTGGGGAAGAGCGGACTCGAACCGCTGACGCCTAGCTCTTCAGGCTAGCGCTCTACCAACTGAGCTACAACCCCATTTTATTTTTGCTCTTCTGGCTGGATTCGAACCAGCAACCCTCACCTTAACAGGGTGTCGCTCTGACCGTTGGAGCTACAGAAGAATGTTGTGGAGTAGCTGGAATTGAACCACGCTCTCTGGGATAAGCACTAATAGTCTTACTCTTGCTATCTAGAATCTGAAGCAGACCCTATCAGGCATTTCCCAGCCCTTTTACTCCGTTTGTGAGGATAGAGGGATTCGAACCCCCTGTGTATCAATGTAACAGATTTACAGTCTGCCGCCACTCCGCCGTCGTGACCGTATCCCCTTATTAATTATGAATTTATAGCCTTCTTTAATATGTTGATGCACACCTGCATATTATTTTTTATTTCACTATCAGTAAATCTTATTATTTTCCATCCTAATCTTTCTAATGAATTTCTTCTTATTAGATCTTTTTTTATTACTTCCTGTAGTAGGTGTGTTGCTCCGTCTATCTCTATATCTATTTTTTTATCAACAAATGCAAAATCTAATGCATATCTCTTAACTGGATAGTTGTATGTCCAGCCATCTATACCATTTCTTATTAAGGATTCTCTAAATAATTTCTCAGGATAGCTTTCCTTTGATGAATGGTTCAGAAGATATGGTATTTTTCCTGGATTTGCATCAAGATATTTTTTTCTTGCTATTGATATTTTATTTTTATGTTCCTGTGTTAATTCTATGCCC
>Ga0247722_10000591_pt1 | contig 21629 bp, 19 predicted proteins | sample MSEWelMarce3H_FC_FD_189094 | JGI IMG/M metagenome (GOLD analysis project Ga0247722, IMG submission 189094) | Subsurface sediment microbial communities from gas well in West Virginia, United States - MSEEL Well Study Marcellus 3H_FC | ecosystem: Environmental > Terrestrial > Deep subsurface >... | reverse complement strand
CCAAGAACGCAATTGGATTCGCACAATACCAGATTATTACCCTGATATTCTGCGAGCCCCAGCCGTTTCCTATAAATCCGAAAGAGATGACCCGCGCATTAGAGCCAATCGGTATTTAACCTTTGCACGCCCCTACAGAGGTAAGCAGGGGCTTCTTATTATAGGAAGCGAATTCAGGCCCGTCATAATTGACGAGTCCCAGCCAGATAGACCTAATATCCTACCCATGCGTCTAGACCGCGAATCTCTGGGAGGCACCTGGATTTTCGCAATTACTATTTTTCACCCAGAAGGTCTAATACAGATAGAGGACTGCATTGTTGCTAATGGTAAAGAACTGCGCTCATCCCTAGCCTTTAGCGAGCGCTTTAACTATATTCAGAAATTCTCAGAAAATATCTGGTTTAGTGATCAGCGTTTTCAGTTAAATTGGCAGATTAATATTGCAGATTTCTTCCCACTTATTTCAATTAAGCAAGCCCTTGCAGGGCTGAGTGGTGGTAATCTCTGTCTAATGCCAGAGTCACCCACATTCAGATTACTCAAGGTGACATATATTAAGCCCGCGGAAGCTCCAGTAACTACTGGACCAAAGGATTATATCTGTGTTCCGATTGAAGGAAAGCCTGATGTCTATGACCTGGCAGCTCCAGACACTGGTGTAATAATTGGCCGAGCGGCAATTCAGACACTTGCAATAAGCCAGGGCCTGCAACTCAGGCGATCTACTGGAAAGCCCTTACGCGTGATGGCTGAATGGAGTGATGATTTTGAATCATATCTTGTCACGAGCCTTATATAACATACAGTAAAATTGAACTACTAACTCTATAATAAGCTCATATCAAATGGAATCTCGTGTTCTAAATTTTACACATGATATTCCACAAAGATGCACAATAGACCCCCCTCTCAGAATGATTCTCTGGGCAGGAGATTGTGTGCATAACGGCATAACAGATGTTGAGAGACTCCCCATCTTTGATGTATATGTATGCATGGGATATTCTCCAACACTACAGCCAAACATCGAGTTTCTATATAAGAGAGAGCGACCAGGTGTAATCTGCATAGTCGATGTATCTTCAGATGCTCAGATGCAGCGATTTATCAAGGAGTTCGCCGGCCGCATTACAACAATTGATGCCGATTATCACGGAAATACGCCAAAGATGAAGCCAGAGTATTATCGTGCCCTACTGGCGCATGGTGGAAAGGCGTATAACATTGAGGGAATCAGTAGTCTAATCATGTATGCAGGAGATTATGTAAATGCACTTGAAGTATTTGCCCCTATTCTTCCCTATGACCTAAGATGTGAGCGCCGCTATACTCCCCAAATGGTTCAACTGGCAAAGGATAATAATCTCTGTGTAGATTTTGCATGGACGTCGCCAGATCTCAAACACACATATTATGATGATATTCGCAAGGGCCAAACTAACTATGCGGCCTATAGAGCACGCTTGAATCCAAATCACAATGATATCTATAAGTTCAGCGAGAAAACCCTGGAAGAATATTGGTCAGATCTGGCACCTGAAGTCCTGACATTTAATTACAAGCGTGCTCTATTACACCGCCCTGCTATTGAGCAAATAATTGAGCCATATATGGAGAGATTCAAGGCATATCTTACTGCAAAGGTTGAGTGGGAGGTGGATAGTAAGGAGGAATTCAAAGAACAGGCCTTGTCCTTTGAACGGATTCAGAAACTTTACAGCATTTCTCGCTATGCGCGGAATTTTACTGAATTCTCGCCACATATTTCTACATATCACGATCTACGGTATAATGGAGGGCCCATAGCATATGGATTGTGGGTAACAAAGGTCGTTTTGAATGAAAATAATCTGCCATATTAGAATGGCGAGATCTCGTAAGGTAGTAAAGAGAAAAGGACAAAAGGCACTAAAGCATTCAGGTGGCGGACAAGGCTCTGGAATAGAACCCGGTGGCGCTCTAACACCTGGTTTAGCTAATGGCCTAATGGTTCATCGGTCATACGATTCTTGCATGTCTTCTTCGCGTCCCGGTCAGATATCGTATAGTCCTACAGGAGGCTTATCCGGCATGTCTGGCCTGATGTCTGGTGGTAGATATACAAATAATCTAACGCAGAACTACGGTGGTTTTGCTCAGATTGATAAGGTAGGCTGCACTTCTAATCACGTAAGCCCCCTAAATCAACATGGAGGTGTTGGTCTAGCTGCGGCCAAAGATATGGGTGTCTATGAGGCTCCTACTGCGCGCTATACTACTGAGCCAAGTCAGTGGGCTGGTTCAACTGGTGCGCCTATTTTATTAAATAGACCTCTAGATGGTGCTGCATGGTCTCGTTCCTGCTCACAGACTGCAGGTTCTAGGCGTAAGCGTCAGGGAAAGAAAAGTAAATCTAGGAAGACTATGTCAAAAAAAAAAACTTTAAAAAAAAACTTTAAAAAAAAAAGTTTAAGGCAATATAAAATTGGCGGTAATCCTTTAGGCACACCTACTCCAGCTCCCGCCCCAGCTCCGGTCCCTGCTCCTGCCCCAGCTCCGGTCCCTGCTCCTGCCCCAGCTCCTGCTCCGGTCCATGCACCCTATGCGGCTAGTGGCTCTGCCCCCGCATCTCCTAGGGTAATGAATAATGATAATGACGCATGGTACTCCCCGCCTCAGTCTCCCATGCCAGCTGCAGCTGCCCCTATCCCAGGGCAGGCAGAAGCGTGGCTTGAACAAGCTCAAGAAGACCTTGCACTTGCACAGACACAATTACGTTATTCTAGACAAATTGCACAACAGGATGCTGAAGCAGCACAGAGAGAACAACCAAATGCAAATGCGAGGGCTATAGCGCGATCACGAGCAGAATTATCACAAAGAGAGGTGGAAGAAAGAGAAGCTGCGGTGGCGAGAGCAGAAGCTGACGTGCAGCGTGCAAGGGGCAGACTATCTGGTATGGTTGTAGATTAGAATACTTAATATTAGTCATCAACAAACCCATAGACTACAGGTCCCTTCTTTTTTATTGCCTCCTCAGGAGCATCACTATCCAGAATCTTGTAACCACATTTCTTATAGTATGAAATGCGTTCACGAGATTGAGATTGATATGTCCTATGTATATCAATCACATCCACGATTATAGGGGCAACCTTTCTATCCTCGGGCCTCTGTCTCAAAATACGGCCAGTGCTCTGCTCAATCTTCTTGCGTGGGCTGGCCATCAAGACACAATTCAGAGTCTTAATATTCATGGCCTCACTAGCCATTGCATAACTCGCCCACAGAATCTGCGCCTCCTCTGCAGCTAAATCCCTCGTAGCAGTCTTCATTCCACCAATATAATATCCCATTACGCAGCCAGTCGGTTTCATTAAGACTTCTAGTGACTCCAGGTGACCAATACGCTCAGATAAGACTAAGACACGTCTATTCGGCTCCTTGATTAGCTCCTTCAGCTTATCGGCAATAAAGACATTACGTTCATGGCATGCTACGAGCTGACCCAAGAGTTTAGCAACAACAGTTTCTCCTCTCCAATTCACCGGTGTCTCCTTGTAATTAATATCATCACTTGAGAATCTCATAATCTCCACCGTGACGGTTTCGTCAGCCTCCCTAGTTTTCTCCCAATATACTGGCCTACCCAAGTGCCACTCAAATACCTTGGTCAAGCCATCATCGCGCTTTGGTGTAGCACTGAGACCCAGCATGTGTTTAGTCTGTAGCTTTCCCAAGACCTTACTAAAATGCGCAGCACCAAGATGATGACACTCATCAAAGATTGTAAATTTATAAGAACGCAGCACAGGCTCAGGAATCTGTCGTTTCACTATAGTCTGAATCATGCAAATTGTGCAATCATACTGCTCAGGATCAACTTCCATCTTATCAGCTTGAAAACGCCCAATACGAATACCAGGTATAAGACTACGCATCTCTCCGGCCCATTGGTCTAGAAGAAACTCCTTATCCACAACGACCATAAAGCGCCCACCGAGACGAAAAGCAATCGCCAAGGCCATGAAGGTCTTTCCCTTTCCACAAGGCACGCAGATTAGACCATTCGCATCAGCATCTAGAAATTTCTTGATAATCCCCTCTTGATAATCATAAGGCTTACCAATAAAGGAAAGTGCCACAGGCAAGGGAATACCATCGGTCATTACTGACTCCTCGGCAGGTCCTAAGAAATCCTTAGCCCACACTCGTGGCAAATATAGTCGAGTTGCAGATTCCAGAAAGACTGGAAAATCATTATCGGCAGCTGCAGCAAACCGCTGTAACTGCATAGGTTTCACAGTTAAGTCCTTTCTAATCTGCGCATCCTGATCCCTTGTCAATGCTGATTTTAGAACTGAATAGCCGTGTGTTGTTAGAATTCGCTCTGACATACTTTATATTAAGAAGAACTGAAATAATAAGAGTCAATTTTTATAGCTATAATTTACGTTAGGACAACTAGTATGGTAATTTTAAACCTTAAGGATAGAATGATAAGCAATCATCTTATTGAAATTGTTACCCTGGTTGTATTATTTATAAGTTTTCTCTGTATTACACAAATTACTATATCATTAAAATCAGTTCTTGATACACTTCCTATGCGACTTGCTGCAGTTATATTAGTCCTTGGATCAGTATTCTATAATAAATATGTAGCCCTTGGTTTATTCTTAGTGGTAACCTCAGTGTATATTCAGCATAACCACGAGGATATCTTAAATATTTTAGGAACTGATAATAATTCAAGCCCCTTCAATACTGTATTAAGTAAAACCCACAATAGCACAATGAAAAAACTAGAGCATGGTGGATATTCAGATGAAAATTACGATACTGCCGATTTCACATCAAAGGCCGAAGATCAAGACAATGAATTTAACCCGGTCGATTCAACTATTAATGAGAAGAATGCTCTTAATACAGAGCCACTAGGAACTAAGTCACAGGAACTATTTCCAGATGATTCAAAGCATGTAAATGCCATGGAGCATGGAAATAAGAATGGATATAGTGATTAAGAACCAGGGCCATATATTTCGGTTCCATCTTTCTTTTTGAGAATATAATCTGACCCTGGTAGTGCTCCTTTCTGACCCATTAGTTCAAACGATTTTACATCAGTAATGTCTGTAATTTTGCCTTCAGTAAGAGCACCATAGTAATAAACAAACTTAGGTATCTTTGATTTAAGTACAACATAATTAATATTATTACCATTTTGAGCAAAGAAATAATACCGATGTTCCTCTGCTATTATCTTACCCACTTGCAAGTCTGGTACTGGTGCATTTCCTCCAGTTATTATATAATCATTAGGATTTGTTGAACTTGGGGGGATTGCTTTTACTGGTGGCGGTGGTGGTGGAAGAGGAGTAGTTCCACCCGCCTTTCTTATATTGTATGCTGCTGGTTTTATATTCTTTATACTATTTAATGCACCAAAATCAGTTATAGATGAAAGATTTCCTTCAGCAAAATATGAACCTTTCTTATAAGACATCGTTGGATCAACTACTGCTATCCTTAAATTTTCACCATCTTGTGCAAGTAATATTTTACTGGGGTCATGTTGAGGCCCATCTATAATTTTAGTAATTGCTAAATTACCTGAAATTCCTTCTCCATATATGACATATCCTGTTGAATTTACTGGTTCTACTGGTGTAGTTATAGATGGTAAATTCGATGAGGATTTATTACCTAGAAATGCAAGTTGCTTTGATTTTACAGAGGAAGAAGAAGATGCAGAAGTATTTGCTGCTGTTCCTGAAGTACTAGAAGAGGAACTTAATGTTGCACAACCTGTCTTTACTGCCGATAGAGCCAATTGATTTGCTATATAATTCTGACAACTATCTAGTCTAGAAGCATCAAGTTCTGCAGTCGGATATAAAATACATTGTAAGGCCGATGGCTCCATGGGCGCCGAACCATCCGACATTATATTTGATACTGAACATCCTTTTAACGAACCATCTAGTGCTGCAAAATAATTAGGAATTTTTTCTGGGCATTTCGCAATTGCAGCAGCCGCGGCTGCCTGAGCATGTATCTCAGCACACGCAGGTAATCCAGCACTATTATTAGGAGAAAGTGTGCAAACATTATTTCCAGTACATTCTCCATCTACGACATCTCCATTGCAGCAATTTGTTTCACCAATATCTGTAATATAGTTAGTTGTTCCAGATGGGCAACCATATACCACAAATTCTTCCTTGATTACATTATCACTAAAAGCGTAATATTTTAAGAAGTATCCAATTATTATGGCAGATATTCCAACAAATACCAGCCATAATAAAAATGCTAATGCCTCAGACATAACTATCTATTCTTAGATTCTTTACTTTGGTTTTTTAACATAGACACTAAATAATACTAACATGATTAAAATACATACAAACCCTAAGCAATGATATATAATGGTAGATACTGGTATATCCATATTATAAATAAAATTATATATAATATACCCTGCATATATAAATAATAGAGTGCTAATTATAACTATCATTGTAATAACGATAGCTTCCTGTATATCACCTGGCGAAATGCCGGAAGGAGGTAAAGAGGGTATAGCAATACCACCTGTTCTAGCTAATGATTCTTGTTCTAATGTATTTTCTAAGGGTAACCCTGTAGTAGGATCAATCATAATTTGGCCATCAACAATATCTTTTTTGGGATCTATTGAATAACACTTAAATTTAGTATTTGTCACCTGACTTGATGTAACACTTGCTGGAAGTGTAGTTGCACTAGCAATTTCTGCAAGAGGTCTGCCAAGAAGAGGATCAGGAACTACAATTTCAATCTTCTGCGCAATATCATCCATAGAGGTTATTGCATAAGAACTTTTTGTGAGAGTAAGATAAGTTTCGGATGAATTTGGAAATATAGGGCCAGAATTACTAAATTCCGTATTAAATTGCATAATATCTTCTGCACGTGAATTTGCGAAAATATTAATTAGTCCTGAATTTGTTATGAGTGTATATTTATCTACAACCGAGCAACGCCCCAATCCAGTATCCGTTGCCACCACATATATTGGATTAATAATAACATTAACGCGCATAGTTAAACTTCCAGAAAATGAAGATGCGCTCGATCCATTTAGAATCTTTACTGGTAAGCATGATTGATAGGATATCATTGGCATTAAGGTATTAGAGTTATATCCAAACATTGTAGCTAAATCAAGATTTGTCTGAGGATTTTCACTTGGCGATTCCATCATTTTATTGACTTTTGTCCAAAAAACCGGAACATTTGCTGCTGCAGGATCATCTGCAGTTGTAAATACAATCGACCTAGTTAAAAGTATAATATCAGGCGAAGAAGGATTTGATGACTTATCCTGAATCTGAAAGGCTAAAATCACTTCATATAAGGCTTGCTTGCCCATATTTAAATTAAAATGTTTATGTTGATTTTGAACTATAGATAAGACACCTGAGCAAGAATATCGTGCATTTCCATAAACCATTGTCGTTTGACTTGCAAGATCAGAAAATCCAGAAATTTGGCATACTGCAGGCACTGCAGTAGTTCCACTTGTTTTATTAATAATAAGTGAGACATCGCTCAAAAATTGCCCCCAACTTACTGTAAATTCGGTCGGAACAATTAAATCTTGTAATTTATCATTTGTCTTAGATAAAAGCGGCGATGCAGATGCGCTGACATTTAGTGGAAATCCAGTTACACCAGTTGGGTCACATCTCCTAGAAGACATCTTACTTATTATATGATAGTATTGTTTAACGGACTATATCTCGCACCTTATATATAGTTACCTCACCTATTTCACTTGTAGCTGGCATCTTTACCTTGTCCCCATTATATAATTCAGGGCATCCAACTTGGTCTTGACAATCACGCCCCTGAATTTCAATTGGAATTGGCAGAGGATTATATGAATCGGTTCGTGTATAGTAATTATATCGCTCTCTCGCTGATATAGACCTGCGTCCAAATAAGGGTAGCAGTTTTCCATCTGATGTTTTCACAATTCCCATGGACTGATACTGCTCGGGAATACCTTGAGTGGGAATATTAAAAGGCCTATCGGGTCTTGGAATACGTGAATAATCAGGCGGTGTATCCCAATCACGTTCTGGCTCAGGGGCGCGTGTATAACGATCATCTCCACGTCCAATATTTTGCAGATTGACCCTTACTGGAGCCTGATTCTGACCTTGGCTTTGGCCCTGTGGCAAGACAATAATATTGGGTGCAGTTCTATATGACCATACAACAAGGGCAACTACTACTAGGAGAATTAGAACAAGGGTAACTGAAGGCCAGGAAATTACGCTGAATTTATTTGGAAAACAAATCATTCCTGGGGGGCACCGAGTCATTCTAATTGATGCTTTATTACACTTTTTACTGAAATGTGTAGTAAAGTTTTTGAAAATAAGATATAACCATTCGATTTATCCTGCACGTGTTTTTATTTATTGATTTCCAAACATCTGCTGAAAGGTGTCCATGAGCTCCTTTCCATCCTGCATCATTGGTTTCATAGAGCCAAGCATTCCCATTAGACTTTTCTGTGTCTCAATGAGCTGCTGTGTATCCTTAGTCATCGCATTTATCTGATTAGGATCGAGTCCCTGAATCGCCTTCATTAGTGTAGAACCCGCATCAATGTGAGGGCCATTCTTCACTTGAGCAGGAATTTCACCTAACTTAAATGGAGATGGAAGTTCTTTTTTGTTTTCTACAGGGGCAGGCTTACTTTCACTGACCTTAGGTTCTTTCTTTTCATCCTCGAACCCTTCAACTAAGGGTCCAAACATTCCAAAGCCGGGATTATTATAACCACCCTTTTTTATATTCTGATATACATCGCTGCCTAGAATTTCACTTTTTTCAACTTTATGTGTCTTTAATTGTCTAATTCTAGATGAAATATCAGCCTGTGATGTATGTGTGCTAAATCCTTCACGGGCATAATAATTAACCATTAGTATTAATACTACTGACATTACTAAATTCGCAATTAATAAATTGCATCCATAGGCTAATGATAATAGGCCTGCACCCAGAGATACTAAAAAGGCAACCATTGAAACACGTTTATATAAAAATCCAAGAGTAATGCCAATGGGTAGAGAATATAGGGCACCTTCTAGAAAATCATTTAATATACTAGGCTTCATCTATTCATAGTAAAGGAAGTAAGATACGATTCGATGCCCAAAACAAGCCTCCAACTAAGAGGGCTCTAGATAACTGACCATAGATATTCATATCACCACTTGACTTTAACATCCATGGTGCATAATGTGCAACTAGAACACTTAGAAAGGGTAGATTTACAATAAATACTAGAATTGCAATTAAAATAGGGGTCTTCATTTCTTCACCTAGATACACTGACCACGCCTTACCCTGACTTGCTTGTAGAGATGCAATCTGAGCTGCAAGCTGCGACTGGTTTTGGTTAAGCGATCCTTGCTGCCCTTGCCCATTATCCCAATTACCAGCTGCGGCAAATCCAGGAGAAGAGCTCTGAAGCATATGTGCAAAATCTGCAGCAGTAGGGTGCTGACCACCTATAATATGTGCAGTAGGAGGGCCTGAATCCATCTGATACTGCTGCGTTGATTGCTGAGGAGGAGGCATAGGCATCATTGGACCTTGCACACCACCCGGTGCCATTGCAGAAGGTGTGCCCGGACGCATGTCTTGACTAGAATTCATATCATTATAAATCATCTTTACAAGGTCACCATCTCCAGAAATAGGTGCTTTTCCATCTAGGTCCGATAATAAGGTTCCTGCATTTGCCATTCTTTTTCTTCAACACAAAGAAACCCGGAAGCTCTAAGCGCATAGAATTATTTTAGTCCCTATAGTTTAATATTCTCAAAGGCCTCGATTGCTCCTTGAGCAGGGCAATCCATCTGAACTGTCTCGAATTTATAGCACTTAGAGGCAATATGATAGACTGACTCACGAACCTCACTGATAGGAGGAGCCTTTACCACCATGCATGAGCGCCCATGACAAATTGGAGATATAATAAGAACTAGAGCTAATCCAAACATAAATGAAACTAATATCCTAAAAATAGGATTTTTCAATGCGTCTATTATCATGATTTACTTCTACAACTTACATAGGATAAGATGTATGGCGTTCCTGAGTTTTTTCACTTGATGCCATTTGTAATTGGTGTAGCATCTGGCCTACTATATGTTGGTCTAGGAGGGCGTGGCGCACATGAGATTATTTACAAATATCCTCATCCGACTACGGTAGATGCCCTGGTATATAAGGACCCAAATGGAGCCTGCTATAGATATAAGGTGGAACAAGTAAATTGTGATAAGAATGAGAGAAACTTAAAAGAATATCCTCTTTCTGGCTAGAAAGACTAAGATGAAAAGCTTGGAGCAGTAGCTGTTACAGCAGTCTTCTTAGATTTAAGAACTCTCTTTTGTCCAATAATTGCACCCTGTGCAGCTTCTGCTACGGTTCTAGGAGCAGATGGTTCTGCAGGAACCAATAGTGACGCTACTGCTGCGAGTGGTCCAGGTGCGGCTGTAGCGGTGGCTGGGGCTGTGGCTGTGGCTGTGGCTGCACCTGGGGCCGCGCCTGGGGCTCCCACGGCATTTTCCAAATCAACATAGAGGCTTAGTAAAGGCTCTACTCGACGCTTAATCTGAAATACATCAGCGCCTATTTTCCTAATATCTCTCTTGCTTGCAAAGACATCCTTTAAGCTTAATCCACTTAAACTTTCAATCCACGTCTCTGGTCGAGAAACTGCAGAACGTTTCTCCATTAATTCTTTAACCTTTAAATTCTGTGCAACCACTGCAGCGGCGCCCGATTTAGTTGTTTCATATATCTTTACAACTTCCAGCAAGGCCTTGCGCTCAACTTCAATCTGTTCTTCTAATAAAGATAATTCTCCCCTTTTCCTTTCAATGATTGCAGTTCGTTCTTCAACTGTTAGTAATCGCCTATTTGGCAATCTAGCACGCACTTCTGCTCTTTCTTTTACTGCCGGAATGACTGCCTCGTTATCTCGTAGTTCAATTGCCCGGTCAACCTTCTTAGCTTTCTTAAAGAAATCCCTATTCACCTGGGATGCCATCTGTTTATAACGTCGGTTGAATATTCATATCTTTTTCATTTATAAATCAGATATGTCTGATACACCAGTAACAACTGAAACGCCAGCATTACAATCAAGTATAACAACATCAATTCGCGTGACTTTATCATTGCTTGTTGCAATTTGTCTTGGAATATTTATATTATTATGGGATTGTAAATTTATAAATGGAAGCGGTATGCCAGACTGGCTAGGACCATATATATTTTTACCGTTATTAGCAGTTGTTTTAGGATACGGAACAAATTGTCTAATTCAATATCTAAGTTGCAAGAAAGTCCAGTGGCTTGTTCAATTACAAAGAGTTGCTTTAATTCCATTGCCACAATACCTGATGTGGGGACTATTATATATGATTCCTGGTATGCGATGGCCAATAGAAGGCCTTATTCAGGACTTTACACCTGAAATGAAAAAGGGGATTTCTTCTGGATTCTATACATTCTGGATGGGCTTATATACACAAAGTATAATGAACGGCCTTTCCCAAATATGCCCACCTTCTTAAATGTAAGTTTATAGTTCAGGATCATCTGGTCCTAGATATACATATCGTGGAACACCATTTCTTCCTGTTGCACCCTCATTCAACATATAGTATCCGGGAACTAACTCCTTTTGATTATTTACCCTTGAATTTTTTGGACGATTATTTCTTACGATATTTGGCATAGTATTAGATTGTTCATAATTCTCACATGGGCGACATGACTGAGAAGATAGTTCACCGTAAATGCTATCTTCAATTATCGATACGGCAAAATAAGATATAATTGCCCAAATAATTGCAAAAAGCCAAAAGGGTACATGTGTAAAATTTTCAGGGTCTCGGCCTATACCAAACTCTTTCCAGCGCCCATCTTCTCGAAACATGTATTGCGGCTTAATCACCAAGATTACAGCAATACCTGTTAAATATAATAATCCTGCGACGATTAAACGTCTCATCTATTATAGTTCTTTGATTAATAACGGAATTTAATCTTATAACTGCGCGGACAATATGATTTTGTCAGATTTTACCAAAAATTGCTTTCGATTTTTCTAAAAAAATTCATCCTCGTTGCGCTCAGAAAAATATGTCATGATATCAGTTAGAAGTTTCTTAGGACATTCTATAGTTGGCACAATCAAGCCATCCTTATTATAAGTGATATGCAGAACAGGTGAATACATGCTATCTATCAAAATATTCCAGCGCTCACTATATTTACGATTCTTCTTTGTTCCATGAAAATAATGACGTATTACACCAGGAATATAGCCAAGGCGCAGATTAATAACACTGGAATTAAATGTATCTATAGAATCCTTATAGTCCTGGCTAGCCTTCTCATTTATACTTTTTTTACCGTTTCCTAAAAACGAAAATGCCATATTGGTATCACCTGCACCTAATATACTCATTTCATACAGGCCACCCATCTTCTCATATGCCTTACGTGTGCAGGCCCATGCAAATCCAGGGTGCCACATATTTATTCCAGTCTTGCCATATGCTGCCCCCTTGGAATACTGGAATCCAAAGGATGGAAATATTGACATAGCATTTTTTTGTGGATCCATGTCAATTGCATGACTGAACAGCTGTATAACATCCTTGGCACCATTCAGAACTTTAAGAGCGTCGGAAGCCCAGGTTGTGTTCTCAAATTCGATATCGGCATCTATCCATGCAAACGCGCGCCAGCTAGGAGGCAGAAGTTTCTTTACTCCCAGATTAATCATGTTCTCCTTGTGCCAAAGAGGTACCGTGGCCCTAAGTTGTAAATGCCGCTTATTTCCCTTTTGAGTAACATAATATTGCTGATCCCAATAGGCAAGCTCAACAATATATAAAATAATAGAGTCCTCATGTTCCATACGTTTAATGAATTCTCTAGCTAAGATATATCGTCTAGCGTATTGGCAAGGATTAGAAATAACGGCAATTACATGTAATTTATTTTCCAGTTTATCATTATTAAAGATTGCAAGCTTTGTAGTATCAGGAGGAGCAGGCACAATATCTATTTCGATACCATTAATAATTGTCATCTACTTAATGATAATTATTAATAGTTTAGGGAGTTAAATATTAAAAAATCAGCAAATCTCTAGCTATCATCATCAAAATTATTTATTTCACCGAGCATGTCATCATCTATATATCCAGCTTCATCTCCTTGACCTCGTTCATATCCTAGAGCATCGACCCCTGCTCGGCCACCTTGACCACCTTGACCACCTTGACCACCTTGACCACCTTGACCTTCGGGATTAAATTCTGCAAAATCGACAATTCCAGCCTTAGCTCTCTGCTCCTTTTCCTTATCATATTGATCTTCGTCATATGCATAGATAGCCTTAGTTCCACCAACCGCCCATTCTCCAATACCAAGTTTCATTTGAATTTTAGAAATATCCTTTTCAGCACGTGACATCTTTGTCATTGTTCTCAGAATATTTGCCTTCTCCTCTTCCTTCCTTGCCGCAATCAGCTCCCTAATCTGCTCAGGTGTCAGCCTTAATCCCTCAAACTTGAACCTATTTAACATTTCACTCACAAATCTTGCAGGAAACAGTGCTTCAGGCTCAACCTGAGAAGGCACTTCTGTATCTCTTGCAATAGGTAGAATACCAGGGTCTGCAAAATTAGCTAGTGGTGCATAGAGAAAAAGTTTAAGAACATATTCATATGTCTGCTTTCCTCCAGGGACCTGTAATGGTCGCAGGGTTGCCAGGGTGTCTAAAATTGGTCTCACCTGTGCAAGAAATGTTTCAACCTTTGCCCTTAACCACGGTGTAACACCTACCTTATTAAATTTTGTGAGGTAACTACGATGCTCATCCAAAAATTTGCCTACATCTAACTGATGCTGCCAACTGAGCCCCCATGATTTAGGAACCCTCGGATTAGGTGCATTTCTAGAAGTAAATTGACTCAGTGGCACTAAAATATAAGCTTGCAGAAAGCGAATGATAGATCCAGCGCCACCCTTTTCAATAGAATCAAATGTATCATGTTGAGATTCGGGCATTCTTCGTTTAAAATTAGTTTCTGCCTCCTCGGCAAGCGTAGAAAAATCAGATAAGGCTAGGGCAACTTCGACTTCTTTAGCATCGGGAGGCAACTTATTTAATTGAACCGTTGTGCTAGCCATTACCTGTTTAAACTCAAGTAATGGCTCTGGTTCCATTTTCAGAAGAATTTCCCAATTCTCTAAGGGTCCTGGAATTTCTAGAGTGAGCTTAGATTCGAAACGATTTACCTTATGTGTCTCATTTAATAAATCTTCAAAAGTTTCCTTTGTTACTTCTATACCTTGAGATTCAATTGCTGTAAGGCCCTGTTCTGCAGTAAGAAGCTCTAACTCGGCAGGTAAAGCTAAATCACACCATATACATTTATGCGTTAGACCAAATTCGTGACTGCGACCCTTATTTTCTCCATCATAACACACTTTCAAGAATAGCTGATAGTAACTTGATTCAGGTGGATTTGGCAAGGGCCTGGAAATTTGAGAGGGTTTCATTGTAGGCTCCAGGCGTGTAATTTTCGGCGGTGGGACTACACCTGTGCGCAATGAAAACGGTGGTAAGCTCTGTTTTCCCTTACCAGTTGCCCAGAATTCATCACTCGTTGTTAAAGGAGATAAGCAACATGATGCTTCACTAAAGGCTAGTGGCATAGGTAACTTATTCTTCTTTGCAAGAAAATTACCCTGGCGAATCCAGAGTTCAACGCGGTCCGCCTCACTAGCAGCCTCTGGCACTATAATCTTCTCAACAAAATCCTCCTCCTTCATGACATATGGAATTGGAGCGAAATTTGCAGGAATTTCTTCGTCAGGGCGGCCCTGCCCACCCGCTGCACCTAGGACTTTTCTGATATACTCACGTTTCTGAGATAATGCCTGAAGCACAGTGGGATCCTGCAAGGAGGCACGCATAAATGGGTCAAAAACGCCCATGATAGTCTTCTGTCTTACTGAATCATCTGGCTCCTTCTGAAACTGTGTTAAGTTCCACGGTGCAGAATCCTTCTGAAATGAGGAGATTACTGAAATAACGCACTGGATTCCACTAGTTCCTCCCTCTGGCTCAAGTGGCTGCCCCCCAAGATTCTTACATCCTGTAGGCATACCCCTTAGAATTAAATCTGGTTTTCTTGTCTGAATCAATATAAGTAAATGCACCGCTGTTGCGCAGACTAGGGCCTGATTTATATAAATATCATAATCAACTACTACAGATACAGCAGTAGATGCCTTACCCTTCTTACGTGCCTCCTGAATCTGAGTAAAACGCTTCCTATCTGGCATTTGTTGAAATAAACCAAATACCCGTGCTACAACCAGAGCATAATCATCAAATTCCAGTGGTGCAAATAATCTATCAGCTAATTCTTTTGCAGTAGTATAGATTAGCTTTTTCATTGGGTCATCATATTCCTCTAATTCATCTTGACCTGCGCCAACTGGGCCAAGAAGTGTATCAATTTGATCCTGGTTAATTGCATCAGTATCTTCTAATACAGAGCGACCCATCATCGGCCTTCCACTATCATCAAATTCAAGATGCGTATCATATTCCAATTCACTAATTGGCTGTCCGCAATTACGACAAATATAATGTCCCTGGAATTGCCCGCCGCCGAAATTTAGCTGAATCTCCTTATTTAAGGCACCAACATCTCCTGGGCGTAAATACTGATAGATTTGCAGGAGTTCATGCATACAGAGTAAATTATGATCACCCGCATTACACTTTACCCAATTACCCTCCTTGTGACCCTGAAATGTTATGAGAAACTTAGATAAGAGAGCGAGGCGCTGAGAATCATCTTTTACCTTGCGAATCATCGCCAGAGGTTTTACGTGAGAACATTTTATTGGCTCAGGTGGCTCTCCAGCAAAATCAATGCGCTTCTTCTTTAGTTGAATATCTCGAAGTGTCTTCAGATATTCATCTCTGGCATATTTCATTCGTGAGCGTGTAAGTGCTGCAGGCTGGTCGGCTAGTTGTGCCATAGTAAGTTCTTGGTGATTTCTTAATAGAAGTCCAACCATTGTGATGTCACTATTAGCAAAAGCAGGCATCTGTTCCTTTAATGCGTCTTGTAACTCCTTTAGTAATGGTTCTGCAGCGATTTTCTCACTTAATTCAGCAGCATCGGGGACCATCATAATTCCCTGAACACCTGGAGGCTGAGCAATTTGCTGTGCTAAAGTTTCGCGTTGCTGGATAATTGCCTTAAGAATCTGATTCTGAGTATCACTAATTATTCCCTTCAGTGCCTCAAACTGATCAATTGTCCATTCTCTATCGTTCATTCCCATTAATACCTGAATCGGCCAAATATCTCCCATACCTTCAGCTCTTAGATCGAGTGCCTTGATATAATCACGAAGAGTAATATTTCCTAGGGTTCCTCCATCGACACTCACTAAAAATGGGTTATTTGGAGAAGGTATATCAGTAATTTCACCAGTATTCTTTAGAATCTCCTTCATCGTAGTAGTTGGTTTTTGTCCATCAATAATATCAGAAATAAGAGACTCTTGTTTTAGAACACTTAGAGATGCTGCAAACTTTAGAGGAAAGAGCACATAAGATAATACAGTAGCTTCTTCACCCGATTGCAGAACATGCGTCCTATTCCTCGTAACCTTCAGACCACGTATGAGAGATAGCGGAATCTCATTTACATTCTCAGAAGAAACATACCCCTTATTGGACGCAGGTAGGCAGCACGGATATCCTGGAATATTTGCCTCCCTTTCAGGGGGGTGTCTTCGAAATACCTCCTCATCCTTCTGAAATGCTATACGTTGAGAGCCCTTTTCTCTCCATGCAGCTCCATATTTTAATAAATATCCATTTAAGAATTGTAAAAATTTTTGTCCCGCCATTTCTGGAGAAGACTGTAAATACTCAGATGCCTCTTCTATTTTTTTATTAAATGCAAAAAGTCGTAATCCATCCATAGTTTCGGGTTGGGGGTATTGTTCTGTATCCATATCATGATAGATAATCTTATCAACATCAACTACTGCCCTGCTTAACATTAGAAGGCGTTTATCAAGTGCATCAACCAGAGTTTGAATACTTGATGATTTAACGCCACGTGGTGTTCCATCATCTGATGTTCGTAAAATAGATGCACGAAGATTAAAGAATAATTCTACAAGGACCCGTGTCGCTTTCTGAGTTTCAATGGTTTTCTGCCGCGCAGGAGTATTTAGAGATAGTAAGTCAGCATACGCTTCAGATTTCTGAGTCTGATTTGAGTAAGTGCGCTCGGATGTAGGTATTTCAATAAGTTGCTCAACACCAGTATCTTCAGCCGGAAGTAGTTCATCATCTAAGAATTGAAAATCCTCAATCTCCTCAATCTCCTCACCTTCCTCACCTTCCAATACAGCATCCTCTGCATTTTCTTCATCCTCTAAAGCCTCATCTTCAAGAACCTTTCCTTCTAAAAGGTCTTCACCCTGGCGCCCGCGAATTACACGAAAGGGTAGTTCCCTTGGAACACCTCTGAATCCAAAAGGAATATCTATATCGCCATCCGTTTCATTATAGATTGTAATAGTATCTAATTCTGGATTAACTGCCTTAATTGCGTATTTGGTAAATGGTTCGCCATCTGGGGAAAATGTTTCCAGAGTTTGTCCAACACGTAAATCTAAAATTTCTACCATAGTAGGCTTCTTGCGTTTTTGCAATATTTCAACCGACTCAATATTAAGGGCTGGGTCAAATCCTTCTTCAGTTATTTCAAATTCAATCACTTGGTTCGTTAATCCATCTGGAATAATATGAATTTCAGATTCAGATCTGAATATAACCTTTCCTGTTGCCTTATCGTATTTACCACCAAAAATACGAATTCTATCACCTAATTCAATGACGGGTTCCTCTGGTTCAAAAGACTCCTGTGATAGTTTAACTTCATTTTCCTTTTTGGGCATTAATGGTGCTTCTGCCAAGGCTTCTTCTTCAGCCATCTAATGTTCAACTACAACAAAAATTGAATCATAGTCGCACAATGGTATAGTTATACAAGAATGTCTAATATTGCATGTATGTCTAGCCTTGACACCTTTGCCTCCTGGGTGGCCAAGTATTCGACGTGGTCCGAGCTAAAGGCATGGCTCCAGGCAGAGGAGCCAGGTATCGATATTATTGAGTCGGAGGATAGTGCATATGCAATTCTGCGGAACAGCAAGGAGAAGGAGGGTGAGGCTGCAATTGCGGAGGATGCTGTATCAGAGACAGGTCAGCTATGTCGTTCTGTCGTATGGGACACCGAGGCTAATCTCCCTTGCTGCGTATCCCCCTTTGCCGCCCGTCGTGACCAGAAGATTCCCAGTGATGCTAGCCTTCGTATCGAGGATTTTGTAGAGGGTGTTATGGTGAATGTATTCCGTGCTCGCGGTGATACAGAGACCCACGTGACTACTCGGTCCAAGCTGGATGCGGATGGCACCTTCTATTCCGAGCGCTCCTTCCGCGAGCTCTTTGAGGAGGCTATGGATGCAAAGCACACTTCCCTTAATGAGATTGAGAAGCTGATTGGTGCACCCAGTGATTCAGTGGCTGCAACATTCATTACACTTGTTCTTGCTCACCCCGAGCACCGTGTGGTTCGCACAGTGGAGAAGGCCAATTTCTGGGCTGTTTATAGAGGGACCGTGGCCAATGATGGCACAGTGACCTTCTATACTGAGGATCTGCCTGTGGCATGGCGCCCTAAGACCTATAGCCTCACCTTCAAGGGTGAGTTTGCGGATCTGAAGGCTAAGTTTGATGAGATTAAGGCGACGAAGCCCTGGTATTGGCAGGGACTCGTAGTGCATTCTGGGCTTCAGAGGTGGCGTTTCCGTAATTCCGAGCATGACCGTGTGCGGCGTGATCTGCGCGGGACGGAGTCCAATTCCTATGGTAGGTTCCTGCGACTTCGCTCTCAGAAGCGTGTGCAGGAGTATCTACGTATTTACCAGGAGGATAATGCTGACTTCCAGGTGTATGAGCAGGACTTTCGTTCAGCCACTAAGACGCTGTATGCATGGTATTGCAAGTGCCACAAGGAGCATTCAGTAGTATTCAAGAGCCTACCAAAGTCAGTGCAGCCCCTGGTGTTTGACCTACACAAGTTCTATCTGACTGCCTTGCGCCCTGCAAACAAGAGCCTGCATATGGCAGAGGTAATCAGCTGGATTCCTGAGCACTTCAAGATGCAGTATGGAATTTCCAACTTTATTCGCTTCACGGGTGAGAAGCAGCAGCCTACTAGCGCTACTGGTGCAGCTACTAGTGCAACTACGCGCCATGTTACTACCAGTGGCGATACGCTTCAGGTAACAGTTGATGTATCTGACTCTACAGATGTAACAGGAGCTACTGCACCTGTAAGTCCTATGCGGGATGGGGATAATGTGGCTGTCCTAGAGGCAGTTTAGATTCGATTGACCTCAGAATAGGAATAAAGTCAGAATGTGGATGTATTCTTGGCCTTCTAAGTTTCAGATGCTGATATGCCAGATCAAATGACCATCCCTTATAGACCATTAAATATGTAATAATAACCGAAACAGAGCGACTTATTCCTGCAAAACAATGAACAATCACTTTTTTTCCAGTGCTTATCCATCCATCCAGGACAGTTGCACCCTCCAAGAAATACGCCTTAGTTTTTTCATCAGCCTTATCATCAACCAGGGGCACCTTATATCCTATGTATTCCTGGGAATAAGGAAACCCAACTCTGAGTGGCAACTCTTCTGCACAACATAAGATATGGGTAATCTGGCGCTCTTCTAAGAATAAATCATTTGCACAATCACCATATGAGCCTAACCAGATTTGTTCTGTAATTTCTGACATCTATAAAAAATATATTAAATCACTTTAACCGCCTGTAAAGTTTATCACTAATACCCCTTAGAACGAATAAGCCCACGAACCTCTGTTAAGGCATTTTTAAACGCATACTCTGTATAGCCAAGAGCAATATAGGATTCCTTAATCTCTTGAAGCACTGGAAGCTCTCCAATAAACTTATCAGCATACCAGGCATCCTGTAATTGCATCATAGGCCATGCCCATGGCTCCTTCTCAGATGCCGTATTTATCAGAGTCCAAAGTTGTCTTACAGAATCAGGAAGATTATCTGGCGCAGGCCTATTGCCCTTCGCACCTTCTTTCTGAAATCGGTAATAAGTAGAATAGAGGTCAGATGCATACCGAGATGCTGCCCACTGATACTCTGAATGATAATGTGGCTCACGATAAGACCCATAGAAGGTGCTAGGCTCATAGAATGGCTGGCCACCACGTGCATCTAGCTCAGCCTTCTTAAGCGCAATTGCCTCATTAAGTAGATCATTATACGAGACTGCCTTGGAGGCTTGTATAAAGTTCATATCCTTTTGCTCAGTTCTATAGCGCCCATCGTAGAACCCACGCCATGAGCTCTTAAATATATTCTCATAGTGTGCCATGTGTTCCTAAAAAAGGAGCCATATAGTTCAATTTTATATGGTATAAGTTTTCTATCCTCCAAGTTGCTCAATAACTATACTATATGCAGCTGAACTATCAGCGGTTCCTTGCACAGTAATTCTATAGATAATATTAGTAGTTATATCAGTAATAACTAGTATAGCTAAATTGCCTCTAGTTCCTGTGCCGTTTAGTGTTAATAGAACTGTAGCAGATGAATCTAGAGCTGATATATAACGAGTTGTTACAGATGTAATTATATTAGAAGTATTATCTAAATATATAAATTGAGCAGTGCAAATAATATTAATAGTTCCTACATCACCTACTTTCGCTATTAATATATCATTACCATCCATGTAGGCCTTTATTGTATTTAATATAACTGTAGAACTGCTGCCGCTGGCAACATTAACCAATGAAGCTAACGTTGCAACGCCGGCTGGTCCTTGTGGCCCTTCTGGTCCTTGTGGCCCTTCTGGTCCTTGTGGTCCTTCTGGACCCTGGTTACCTTCTGGACCCTGGTTACCTTCTGGGCCCTGGTTACCTTCTGGACCCTTATCACCTGTAAATCCTGTAAATCCCGTAAATCCTGTAACACCTGTAAATCCTGTAAAACCTGTAACACCTGTAAATCCTGTAAAACCTGTAACACCTGTAAATCCTGTAACACCTGTGAATCCCGTAGCACCGGTAGCACCTGTAAATCCCGTAAATCCTGTAAATCCCGTAAATCCTGTAAATCCTGTAGCACCGGTAGCACCTGTAAATCCTGTAAATCCTGTGAATCCTGTAAATCCCGTAAATCCCGTAGCACCGGTAGCACCGGTAGCACCTGTAAATCCTGTAAATCCCGTATCACCTGTAAATCCCGTAAATCCTGTAGCTCCTGTAGCACCCGTAAATCCTGTAAATCCAGTAAATCCAGTAAATCCTGTAGCACCTGTTGCTCCTGTAAATACGGCATCTGAGAAGGAGCCATGGGCATGGCCTATGATGCAATTACAGG
>Ga0247722_10000590_pt1 | contig 21660 bp, 22 predicted proteins | sample MSEWelMarce3H_FC_FD_189094 | JGI IMG/M metagenome (GOLD analysis project Ga0247722, IMG submission 189094) | Subsurface sediment microbial communities from gas well in West Virginia, United States - MSEEL Well Study Marcellus 3H_FC | ecosystem: Environmental > Terrestrial > Deep subsurface >... | reverse complement strand
TGATAAAATAATTTTGTTCTACAAATATACAAAAATCATGCAAATATATTTTCTTAGTAAATCATATTGTATCCGAATTGCTTTTTTTATCTTTGGATAGTAAAAAAAGAAAAATGAAACTCATAAAAATACTTTCTATACTTGAAGAAATGGCACCTTTGAGCTATGCCGAAGATTTTGATAACGTTGGCCTTTTGGTAGGAAACACTGATCAAGAAATATCAGGAATCTTAGTCTGTCATGATGCATTAGAAGCGGTGATTGATGAAGCAGTTGCTAAAAAGTGTAATTTGGTCGTGTGCTTCCATCCTATTTTATTTTCAGGTATTAAAAAAATTACTGGGAAGAATTACGTGGAACGAGCAATTTTAAAAGCGATTAAAAATGATATTGCTATTTATGCTGTGCATACGGCTTTAGATAATCATCAAAATGGTGTGAACAAAATTTTCTGTGATGCTTTAGGCATATTGGATTCTAAAATTTTAATTCCGAAAGAAAATTACATCCAAAAATTAGTTACCTACACCATTCCTGAAAATGCTGAAAAATTACGAAATGCCTTATTTGAAGCTGGTGCAGGTAAAATAGGCAATTATGAAGATTGTAGTTTTTCATCCAACGGCATGGGAACATATATGGGAAATGAAGCTTCGAATCCAGAAATAGGCTCTATGATATAGGTGTATTCAAAAGTCATTCTTTTGATATCCCAATTATCGCTGTGGGTAATTTAAGTGTCGGCGGTACAGGGAAAACACCGCAAATAGAGTATTTAATTCGATTGCTTTCTGAAAAATATAACGTTGCAGTTTTAAGTCGTGGCTATAAAAGGTTATCAAAAGGATTTGTTTTAGCAGATGAGAATGCTACAGCTAGTTCAATTGGCGACGAGCCTTATCAGTTTCATTCAAAATTTCCTAAGATTCAGGTAGCGGTTGATGCAAATCGTAAAAACGGAATTGAACAACTTTTAGAATTATCAAATAAACCCGAAGTCATTTTATTGGACGATGCTTTTCAGCATAGAAAAGTTAAAGCGGGTTTATATGTTTTACTCACGGCATATGATGATTTATTTTGTGATGATTTTATTTTGCCTTTTGGAAATTTAAGAGAATCGGCTTTTGGAAAAAAAAGAGCAGACATGATAATTGTCACTAAATGTCCAAAGAATTTGTCAGAACTTGCACAACATGAAATAAAAGAAAAGTTACAAGTTAAACAGCCGGTTTATTTTACAGCAATAGAATATGATGATTTTATTTACGGAGTAGATGGTAAATGTTCAGTTTCCGAAATTCAACAAGAAAGTAGTGTTTTAGTTGCTGGAATTGCAAAGCCTAAATTATTTTTCGATTTTCTAAAGAATGAAAACAATGAAACAATCGCTTTTCCAGATCATCATCAATTTTCAACGCAAGATTGTGATCAAATTTTAGCAAAAGCGAAGGGTAGAAAAATAATTACAACGGAAAAAGATTTTGTTCGATTAAATGGATTGTTGCCCAATTCTCAGTTGTATTATTTACCAATAAAAGCTGTTTTTTTAAATACAAATTTCGATAAAGCGATAGAGGATTATGTGGGAACAAGTTCAAGAAACGGTTAGTTTTATTAAAGAAAAAACAAATTTTACTCCAGAATTTGGGGTGATATTAGGTTCGGGTTTGGGTGATTTTACTAACGATATTAGTATAGAACACATATTGCCATATACCGAAATTCCTCATTTTCCAGTTTCAACAGTACAAGGTCATAAAGGCGCATTAGTGTTTGGTATAATTCAAGGAAAAAAAGTGGTTGCCATGCAAGGGCGTTTCCATTTTTATGAAGGTTATGATATGAAACAAGTTACCTTTCCAGTTCGGGTGATGAAATTTTTAGGGATAAAAAAACTCATTGTATCTAACGCTTCTGGTGGTGTTAATCCTGCGTATAAAGTAGGTGATGTTGTGGTGATTACAGATCACATTAACATGTTGCCAGAGCATCCACTACGAGGACAGAATGATGAACGTTTTGGTCCGAGATTTGTAAATATGAGCGAACCATATTCTACGGCAATGATTAATAAAGCATTTGAACTGGCAAATCAATTGAAAATTGAATTAAAGAAAGGTATTTATTTAGCCCTTCAAGGGCCAACGTTTGAAACGCTAGCAGAATACAAAATGGTCAAAGCTATTGGTGCTGATTGCGTGGGAATGTCAACAGTTCCAGAGGTTATTATTGCCCGTCATATGGATTTAGAATGTTTTGGAATTTCGGTAATTACGGATATGGGAGACAAAGAAAATATTGAAAATGTAAATCATCAAGAAGTTCTGGAAGCAGCTAAAAAAGCAGAACCCAATGTTCGGAAATTAATAAAAAATTTGATTATTTATTCTTAGTTAAATACGAATGGATAACTAAATAAAAATGTTCTGGTTCAAACGGTTTTGTAATCACTTCATTCATTCCAAACGATAACAATGTTTCTTTGTTTTCGTTTAAAGAAATTGCTGTTAGGGCAATAATTGGTGTTTGCTTATCAAATGTTCTTATAGCCGTTGTGGCTTCCGTTCCACTCATGCCTGGTAAATGCACATCCATCAAAATTAGGTCGTAGTTATTTGTTTTTACATTTTCAATTGCTTCTTCACCACTGTCAACAATAACGCATGAAATACCTTTGTTTTCTAACATTTTTTGGGTAATCATTTGGTTGATTTTGTTGTCTTCAACCAAAAGAATTGTTTTTTCGTTAAGGTTTGAAAGGGTTGTTATTGGAGCTGATTTCAATTCCTCTTTTTCTCCTTTTTCAAATAGTAATTCAAATGTAAATGTACTTCCTTTTCCACTTTCGCTAGATAAATGAATGGTACTATCCATTAACTCCAGAATTTTTTTAACAATGGAAAGCCCTAGTCCTGTACCACCATAAGTTCTATTTATTTCTACTGAACCTTGGCTAAAACTATCAAAAATAGCGTCTTGCTTTTCTAGAGGGATGCCAATGCCGTTATCTTTAATTTCAAAGTGTAATTTGATAGCATCATCACTTTCATGTAAATTCTTGATCGTAAACCAAACATCACCGTTTTTGCTAAATTTAATTGCATTATTAAGTAAATTAATGACGATTTGAGAAAGTTTTGTAGGATCTCCTTTTAGATATTCGGTAATACTTGAATCAATTGCCAGATGACATTTCGTGTTATTTTCATGAATGAATTCTTTGAAAGAAGTTGTAATATTCTCAATCAGTTCTTTTAGGTTGAAATTAATTTTTTCAACTTGAATTTTATCCGATTCTAATCGGTTTATTTCTAAAATATCATTGATGAAATTCAATAAATAGCTTCCCGAAAATTCTAATGATTTTAAATAGTTGAGTTGGCTAGCTTTTGGTTTTTCTTGTAATAATAAATAGGTTATACCATTTATGGCATTTAAAGGTGTTCTTAATTCATGACTAACAGTAGATAAAAATTCAGCTCTTGCTTTTGAGGCTTGTTCTGCTTTTTCTTTTTCAAGGGTTAGTTCTTTATTTTTTTCTTCTAATAGTTTATTTGAAGTAATTCTAATTTTGTTGTTTTTATAAAGAGAAAAACTTAGTAGTGATAAAATTGAAATTAATGCAATACTCAACACAAAGATTAATTTAGAAAAGCGAAGTGTTTTTTGTTGGCTTTTTTTCTCTTTATCCAACTGCTCAATTTTTTTTAATTGCTCGTCAAATTGAACTTTATCAATCATGTTTTCGGAAGCATTTGAATGAAAACGAGTATTTAATGAATCCGACAAGTGGGAATATTTTTTTAAATACACTAACGATTGGTTAGGATTTTTAGCTTTTTCATAAGCTACACTCAACTGCTTCAAAATCCTTTTTGAAATTCCAAAATCAGTTTTATTATTAGTATTAGAATTGTTTGCTAGGTTATAATAATTAATGGCTGAAGTATAGTTGCCTTGTGCCATTTCAATTTCGCCTAATTGAAAGTAAGCTTCTGTTTTTGTGGTTGCAAATGTATCGTCGGTTAGGTTTTCAATAACCGATTTTAAAATTGAAGTAGCGGTTGTAAACTCTCTTCTTTCTTTGTTGATGATCCCTTTTTGTAAGTTGATTAGTTCTATCGCTTCATAAAAATTAAGTTCTTCATAAAGAGAAGTAGCTTTTTCAAAATAAATTTCTGCAACAGCAATTTTATTCTTTTTAAGATAGCATTTTCCTAATCCATAATAAGCAAGTGCTAAATTTGTCGTCGGATTTTTTTTATCAAAAACATTGATGGCTCTAATGTAGTTATCAATAGCAAGTTCGTTTTTTTCAATGTCGAAATAAATTGTGGCGAGTTGCAAATACCCAATTCCTAATTTTGTTTTTTGCTGCTTATTTTTAGCAAAAGATATCGCTTTTTCTGTGAATAAAATCGCCTTACTAAATGACTTTTTTTCCTCTTTATTGAAAAGTCCAATTTCTAAATAGTAATCCGTACTATCATTAATTTTCGCAACTTCTTTATACACCGATTGTGAGTAACTTAATGAAGATACAAGTAGAAATAATATTGCAAATTGCTTAATCAAATTGAATAGAAATTATTTTTTAATCTTGCAATTTAAGTGATTTGTGGTTAAAAAAAAAGTTTATTTTTTAGATACGAATGAAATTAAATCAATAATTCGAGATGAATATCCTATTTCATTATCATACCAACCCACAATTTTTACCATTTTATCGATTACAGAAGTTAGTTGCGCATCGAATACACAAGAATTTTGATTGCCAATAATATCTACAGAAACAATAGGGTCTTCGGTGTAGTCCAAAATACCTTTGAGTTTTGTTTCTGATGCTTTCTTAAATGCTAAATTAATTTCTTCAATAGAAACTTCACGTTTTACATTAAAGGTGATATCTGTCAGTGAGCCGTCAGCTACTGGTACACGAATGCCACAACCTCCAATTTTTCCCTCTAATTCTGGAAATATTTTGGTCAATGCTTTTGCAGCCCCAGTAGTTGTAGGAACTATAGATTGAGCAGCCCCACGAGCTCTTCGTAAATCTTTATGCGGTTGATCATGTAAACTTTGATCAGTAGTGTAGGAGTGAACCGTGGTAATGTATGCTTGTTCAATACCACACAATTCTTCAATTATTTTGAGCATGGGTGCTGCATTATTTGTAGTACAGCTTGCATTGGAAATAATGGTTTCAGTTCCGTCTAATGTATTTTCGTTTACTCCTAAAACTACGGTTTTTATTTCCTCTACTTCAGATGGTGCTGAAAGAATGACTTTTTTCGCTCCAGCTAAAATATGTTGGTTCAGATCTTCAAAAGTTTTGTGTTTTCCAGTACAATCAATAACAATATCAACGTTTACTGCTTTCCAATTTAAGTTCTTGATTGCACTTTCATGAAAAAATAAAAATTGTTTATCGTCAATGCTAATTGAATCGTCAGAGAAAGATACTTTCTGATTCAAAACACCATGAATGCTATCGTACTTTATCAAATGTGCCATTGTTTTATTATCGGCAATGTCGTTTATGGCAACTACCTCAATAGAAGGATGATTCAAAAGCAATCGGAAAACATTTCGTCCAATTCTTCCAAAACCATTAATAGCAATTTTTATTTTCGTTTCAGCTTTCAAGTTTTATTTGTTTCAGGTTTTTAATTGGAATTCAATTCACTAATCACTAAAATTAATGGATATGTTTTTCAGCATGATAAGACGAACGCACTAAAGCACCACTTTCTACATGTCTAAAGCCTAATTCTTTTCCTATTTGTTCATATTTTGCAAATTGTTCTGGCGTGATGAACTCTTTAACAGGTAAGTGTTTTTTACTCGGTTGTAAGTATTGACCAATGGTTACAATATCCACTTTCGCATCCGCTAAATCATGCAATACTTGAATTACTTCTTCCTCTGTTTCACCCAAACCTAACATGATGCCCGATTTTGTTCTATTGATGCCTTGCTCTTTTAAATAGCGCAATACTTCTAAACTTTTTTCATATTTTGCTTGGATGCGCACTTCACGTGTCAAGCGTTTTACCGTTTCCATGTTGTGCGAAACTACTTCAGGAGCCACTTCAATAATTCGGTCTAAATTTCTGGTGTTGCCTTGAAAATCTGGGATTAAAGTTTCTAATGTTGTGTTTGGATTCATTCGGCGAATGGCTTTCACAGTTTCTGCCCAAATAATCGAACCCATATCTTTTAAATCATCGCGATCCACGCTGGTAATTACTGCATGTTTGATGTTCATAATTTTTATAGAACGCGCTACTTTTTCGGGTTCGTCCCAATCTACCGTTTCAGGTCGACCTGTTTTTACACCACAAAAACCACACGAACGCGTGCAGATATTTCCTAAAATCATGAATGTTGCAGTTCCTTCTCCCCAACATTCACCCATGTTAGGGCAACTTCCAGAGGTACAAATAGTGTTCAATTTGTATTTATCAACTAAACCTCGTAGTTCAGTATATTTTTGACCCGTTGGTAATTTTACGCGCAACCATTTTGGTTTGGGTGCGGGTGGCGTTATTGATTCTAAAACAGTGTTCATATTCCAACAATTAGATGCACAAAGATACGATATCAAATTTAGAATTTTGAAATATGAATTTAGAAAATAATTAGATTAATATAGTTTTATGATTTGTTTTAGGGGATTCAATTAAAAAAGCTACCTAAGTAGCTTCTTTAATTATTCAGGACGAATGATTATTGGTAAAGAAAATGCTGTTCTGACTGGATTTCCATTTTTTATACCCGGTTCCCATTTAGTTTTCAATGATTTTAATACTCTTATTGCTTCTTTATCTAATCCATAGCCTGGATTTTGAAGTACTTTAATGTCGGTTAAAGTACCATTTTTTTCAATTACAAAAGAAACAATAATGCGTATTGGTTGAGATGAATCGGTTTCAGGTCTTTCAAATCTATTCCCTACAAATTGATAAAATTTTTCAATTCCCCCTGGAAACTCAGGTTGTTTATCTAGCACTCCTGGTACTACAGGCTCATTTGTTGTAGGAATTGAAGGGTTCATAGAGGTTCCGTTTGTGGTTCCTGTATTAATTCCACTACCTGTTCCTGCTGTATTGCTAGATGGTACTGTTAAAGCTGTATTTGTAAGATCACTTTCTGGTTTTATTTCTGTTTTAGGAACAATAGTTGCATTAATAAGACTTGGAACTGATTTTGAAGTTTTCGGCGCTGTTTCTGCAGGCTTTGATTCTTCAATGGGAAGTTCCTTTTTAAAATTCACTGTTGTTAATTCAATTATAGTATCTAAATTTTCAGTAATAGTTGGAACATTTTTCGAATTTAATTTACTGAAAATTAAAAACACACTCACAAATGCGGTTAAAAATACAACAGCACTAAACAAAGCCTTTATTGTAGTTTTGTCGCTGTCTTTTCTTAATTGATAAGCACCATACTGTTTGTTTCGGCCTTCAAACACCAAATCAATCCACTTTTTTTCAAAAATACGCACACTTCCCATAATTTCTATTTTTAATTGTTAAGTAAAAATGTTTCATTATTGATTATTTGTTGTTATTTTAACAAATAACGTAAAGAGTATGTATGATATTGTGTTATTGTTTAAAAAAAATAAAATTATTTTTTTTGAATTATCTCCGCCAATAATTTTTTAGCTCTAAGTAGTTTGATTTTGATGTTGTTTAATGGTTCATCAATTTGTTCCGCCATTTCTTGATAGCTCATTTCTTGAAAATAACGCATTTGAATGACTTCCTGATAAGCAGGTTTCAGATGTTTGATGTACTGAAGTAGTTGAGCTAAATTTTGTTCAATAATCAATTCGTCTTCGGCTGAATTTGAATCATCGGCAACATTATACGCTTGACGGTCATCTTCATCATTGATTTCAATAAAAAGAGAAGATTTTTTCTTTCGAAGCAAGTCGATATGAACATTTTTTGCAATTGCTATTAGCCAAGTATTAAAACCATATTCTGGATTATAAGTTGCAATTTTGTCAAATGCTTTAGCAAAAGTTTCAATGACAATATCTTCAGTATCGGTTTCGTTTTCGGTTCGTTTTAACATGAAACCATAGACTTCGTTCCAAAAAAAATCCAATAAAAAAGTGAACGCTACTTGGTCGCCCTTTTTAGCTTTTTCTATATTTTTTTGAATGAGTACTGAGTTTACTTCCAATGTACAGGTTTTGAAAAGATGTTTTTAATAAAAACGGTAATCTGTGTAAAAATAAGAATTAATTCAATCATTGGATACCAATACATGACATCTTTTTCTTTCAACTTTGATGCAGCATATCCTAAGGTGATCCATGTAAACAAATATCTAAAGGCTATAATACTAGAAATTACAATCCATTGGTATTGAAAAATCAATAAAAGGATGGCGAGTATAAAAAAGCTTGCTTGAGAAAACAGAAAGAATCCCAATTGAAATTGATCAAACCCTTTGTAAAATTTTGCAGTTGCGGCATTTCTTCTCTTTTGCGATAACCAATCTTTAAATGTAGTTTTAGGCGCTGTTTGCGTAAAACTTTCGGGGCTAAATAATATTGCTGTGTTTGAAGCTGTTGCAGCTTGGTTTATGAATAAATCATCATCTCCTGATCGAATTTTCATGTGATCCATGAACCCTCTAACGTTAAAAAATTCTGATTTTTTATAGGCTAAATTACGACCCACACCCATGTAAGGTTTTCCTAATTTTGCCCAAGAAAAATATTGCGTTACATTCAATACAGCATCAAAACGAATGATTTTATTTAAAAACGAATTTTTAACTTTTTCATAAGCGCCATAGCCTAACACAATGGTTTTATCTTTAGTAAATTGACTAGAAATTTGAAGTAACCAATCATTTGAAACCGGATAACAATCAGCATCAGTAAATACTAAATATTCATTTTTTGCAGCTTTTATTCCTAATGTTAACGCAAATTTTTTATTTCCCCAGAACGCTTCGTTATTTTGAACTTTAACCAGTTTTACATTGTTATATTGCTTTTCATAGGTTTCAAAAAGTTCTAATGTTTCATCGCTAGAAGCATCATCAATCAGTACAATTTCATAGTCAGGATAATTTTGAGCTACAATCATAGGAAAATATTTTTTTATATTTTCTTCTTCATTTTTGGCGCAAATAATAATAGAAATTGGAAGTTTTTTAGGTTGAATGGTTTGTTTTTTAGCAAATGAAAATTGGCCAAAAATAAAAACATAATACATCAATTGAATCAATGTAATCCCAATAAAAACAAGTAATAATATGAATAGCATAGAAAAAAATGTATCGAATTTAATAAAAAGCAAAGGTAAATAATAAAACGAAATTGGGCAATTAAATAATATTTACTTCTGCTTCTATGGCAATACCAAATTGTTCTAAAATAGTTTGCTGAATATTCTTGGAAAGTGCTACTATTTCGGCGCCCGTTGCGGTTCCATAATTGACTAAAACCAATGCTTGATTTTTGTGTACTCCTGCATCTCCAAAACGTTTACCTTTAAATCCAGCTTGCTCAATTAACCAGCCAGCGGGCACTTTTACATGAGTTTCTGAAACTACATAATGTGGCATTTCAGGATGAAGTGCTTTTGCTTTTTCATATATTTCATTAGAAACAATTGGGTTTTTAAAAAAACTTCCGCTGTTGCCTAATTCTTTTGGGTCGGGCAATTTACTTTGACGAATTGCAATTACAGCATTGCTGACGTCTTTTAATGTTGGGTTTTGTATGTTTTGTTTTTGTAATTCGGTTTCAATTGCACCATAAGTTGTTGATACGTTATGATTTCTTTTGGATAATTTGAAACTTACCGAAGTTATGATGTACTGATCTTTTAATTCGTTTTTAAAAACACTTTCACGATATTCAAATTTGCATTGTGCATTAGTAAACGTTTCGATTTCTATTGATTTTTTGTTAAGTGCTTCACAAGAAAACATCGTGTCTTTAATTTCAACACCATATGCACCAATATTTTGGATGGGTGTTGTGCCAACATTTCCGGGAATTAAGGATAAATTCTCAATTCCGCCAAAATTTTGATCAATGCACCAAAGCACAAATTCATGCCAATTTTCGCCAGCTTGCGCTTTTACAATTGCAAAATCATCATTTTCTTCTACTATTTCTCTTCCTTTCAAATTAATATGAACTACTAACTTAGAAATATCTTGAGTTAACAACATGTTGCTTCCACCACCTAAAATGAATATTTCCTTGTTATTTGAAAGGATGTCTTTCAATTCTGAAATTGAATTTACCGATACAAATTGTTGGGCATTAGTATCAATTCCAAATGTGTTATAGTTTTTTAACGATTGATTTTGTATGATATTCATGTGATTATGGTAAAAGGTAAATTATAGTGCTTTTCTCAATTCTTCTTCGCTTACAAATTCATTTTTTCTGAAGGTCTCTTTACCGTCTTTGTATATCAGGATAACTGGTAACCCTTGATAACCTAAGGCATTGAATAGCGATTTGTTTTCATCAGCGTCAATACGATGAATTGTAACTTTACCGGCTAATTCGGTATTCATTTTTTCTAAATAAGGAGCCATTTTTTTACATGGCGCACACCACTTTGCATAAAAATCTACAACTACTATTTTATCTGAAGTAAGTAATTTTGCGTATGCTTCTTTTGTCATTCCTGTCCAAGTTGCATTTGATTGAGGATTTGCTTTTTCCCAAGCTAGATAGCCACCATTTAATTCAATTACTTCTTTGAAACCTAGTTCTGCTAAATGAATTGCTGCTTTTTTACTTCTTCCACCACTTAGGCAATAAACAAGAACAGGTTTTGTTTTGTCTAATGAAGTCACTTGTGTATCGAAATCATTGCCATTCCAATCGATGTTTTTAGCGTTGTCAATATGTCCGCCATTAAATTCATCTGCCGTTCTTACATCAATAAGTTGTGTATTGTTTGTTTTTTCTAATGCAGCTTTAAATGCAGCTTCGTCTACACTTTTAAAATTTTGACTATTTGAGCAACTAATAGAAAATATAATTATTATTGTTGCAATGATTAATTTTACGTTTTTCATTTTTAAATATTAAATATTTTATACGATTGATGTGTTTCTTGAATAATAAGTTCAGTTCGTTCTGCATGCGTGTCCGAAATAAAAATTTGACCAAAAACAGCATCATTTACCATTCCAACTATTTTTTGAACTCGGGTTTCATCCAGTTTATCAAAGATATCATCAAAAAGTAAAATAGGCAATTCACCACTTTGTTTTTTCATGAATTCAAATTGGGCAAGTTTCAGTGCAATAAGAAATGATTTTTGCTGACCCTGTGAGCCAAATTTTTTAATTGGAAAACCCTCAATTTCAAAAATTAAATCATCTTTATGAATTCCGGCACTTGTATATTGAATGATGCGATCTTTTTGTGAGTTATCTTCTAAAAGTGAAAGTAATTTGCTTTCGAATAATTGACTTTCATATTTTAAGGCAACTTTTTCATTTCCGCCCGAAATATTAGCATGATGTTTTTCAAAAATCGGAACAAATTCATTTAAAAATTGTTTTCTTTTTTCAAAAATCAGTTGGCCTGAAGTACTCAATTGTTCGTTGTAAATAGCCAAATTATCGGCATCAAATAATTGATTTAGAGCAAAATATTTCAGTAATGCATTTCGTTGAGCCAGTGTTTTTTGATATTGAATTAGCAATTGTAAATAAGAATTATCTAAAGTTGCAATAACACTATCAATAAATTTTCTTCGGGTTTCACTTCCTTCTACAATTAAATCAGCATCTGAAGGTGAAATTATGACCAAAGGAATTAATCCAAGATGTTCCGAAAGCTTTTCGTACACTTTACCGTTCCGTTTGATGGTTTTTTTTTGGCCTTTCTTCAAGCTACAAACAATTTTTTCTTCTTTATTGTTTTTTTCAAGTAAAGCATCAATTACAAAATATTCTTCGCCGTGTTTTATATTTTGAATGGCTAACGGATTAAAGTAGCTCTTTCCATACGCTAAATGATAAATTGCATCTAAAATATTGGTTTTTCCAACACCATTCTTTCCTACAAAGCAGTTTATTTTAGCATCAAATTCAAATTCAATTTGAGCTAAATTTTTATAATTAAGAAGTGATAATTGTTTCAAAAACACTATATTGGTACTTTAAATTAGGTCTAAAAATAAGACATTTTGCAAAAGTATATTCATTTTGTTAAAAATATCTACAAAAATGGTTTTTAATTTTAATAAAAATTATATTTTTGCACCTCATTAAATTTAATATAAATGGCAACATATAACAAAAGAGGTTACAAAGCACCAAAACCAGAAGAGGCTAAAGTTGATAATGATTTTGAAGTAGTAGATGTTAGTGATAGTACTACAGCTGAGGTTTTTAATAAATTAGACGAAACTGCTTCAAGAACTGAAGACTGGGTTGCTAAAAACCAGAAAGTAATTTTAACAGTTGTAGGAATTATTGCAATTGCAACTTTAGGATATGTTTTATACAATAAATTTATTGTAGAGCCAAAAGAAGAAAAAGCAACAAATGAAATTTTTCAATCGCAACAATATTTTCAACAAGCGGTTGATGCTACTACAAAACCAGACTCTTTATATAATTTAGCACTTAAAGGTGGTGAAGGAAAATTAGGATTTGTTGGTATTGCAGAAGAATATGCAGGAACCGCAGCGGGTAATTTAGCAAACTATTATGCGGGGATGTCTTATTTGAATATTGGAGATTATAAAAAAGCCATTTCTTATTTAGAAAATTTCAAATCTGAAGATGCAATATTAAAACCGTTATCAATTGGAGCTATTGGTGATGCTTTATCAGAAACTAATAAAATTGATGACGCAATTTCACATTACAAAAAAGCGGCTGAAGCAGCAGAAAATGATTTTACAACCCCACGCTTTTTATTCAAAGCAGCTCAGTTGTTAGTTGTTTCTGGTAAAAAAGCAGAGGCTAATAAATTGTTTGTTGAAATTAAAGAGAAATATGAAACTTCAAAAGAAGGAATGAATATTGATGCATATATTGCGATGACTGAATAGTATGGCAACAGAAAATAAAAATTTATCTAATTACGATAAAAACACAATCCCAAGCGCGAAAGATTTTCGGTTTGGGATTGTTGTTTCAGAATGGAATGATCAAGTTACAGAAGGATTATATAATGGCGCTTTTACTGCATTAACAGATTGTGGTGCTTTACCCGAAAATATATTTCGATGGAATGTACCAGGAAGTTTTGAATTAATTTTTGGTGCTAGACAAATGCATGAAAAATTAGAATTAGATGCCGTAATCGTTATTGGTTGTGTTATTAAAGGCGAAACCATGCATTTCGAATTTGTTTGCGAAGGCGTTACACAAGGGATGAAAGATTTAAACCTGCTTTACGACGTGCCCACTATTTTTTGTGTGTTAACCGATAACAACATGCAACAATCATTAGATAGAAGTGGTGGAAAATATGGAAATAAAGGTGTAGAAGCGGCAATAGCAGCAATAAAAATGATAGATTTGAATAGAAAGTAATTTTTAGTTGCAACAGCATAAAACTATAAATTTACTAAATCAAACCTCTTTTTAAATGTGTTCTGTTTTCAAATATTTTATTTTAACTTTTTAGTGCATAATTTCCAGCATAAAAATTCATAAATTTGTAACATAACTTAAAAATAATCCTCAGATTAATGGCTGCAAGTATTATTCAACTATTACCTGATCATGTTGCAAATCAAATTGCTGCCGGGGAGGTTGTACAACGTCCTGCTTCTGTAGTTAAAGAGCTATTAGAAAATGCCGTTGATGCAAAAGCTTCAGACATTAAATTAATTGTAAAAGAAGCGGGTAAAACATTAGTGCAAGTCATTGATAATGGTTTGGGTATGAACACAACCGACGCTCGATTGTGTTTTGAACGCCATGCCACTTCTAAAATTCGTCAAGCCGAAGATTTGTTTGATTTGCATACCAAAGGTTTTCGGGGTGAAGCTTTGGCATCTATAGCTGCTATTGCTCATGTAGAAATGAAAACCAAACAAGATCAAGAAGAATTAGGGAATCATATTGTTATTGAAGGAAGTAAATTGGTCACCCAAGAAGTGGCGGTTTTGCCTAAAGGAACTTCTTTTGCGGTAAAAAACTTATTTTTTAATATTCCTGCTCGTCGCAATTTCCTAAAATCGGAAACAGTTGAATTTCGCCATGTGATGGATGAATTTCAGCGAGTAGCATTAGCTCATCCTTCGATTTCATTTACCTTAATTCATAATGGAAGTGAGTTGTATAATTTGCCGAGTTCAAATATCCGTCAACGAATTGTCGCTATTTTTAGTGGAAAAACTAATGAAAAATTAGTACCCGTTTCAGAAGATACCGAACTGGTTAAAATAGCTGGATTCGTTGGAAAACCAGAATATGCAAAAAAGAGTAGAGGCGAACAGTTTTTCTTTGTGAATGATAGATATATCAAAAGTGCCTATTTACATCATGCCATCATGAATGCTTATGAAGGTTTGTTGAAAGAAGGTAATCAACCCAGTTATTTCTTGTATTTGCAAGTACCTCCTCATACCATAGATATTAATATTCATCCTACAAAAACCGAAATTAAATTTGATGACGAACATTCGTTATATGCCATTTTGCGTTCGGCGGTTAAGCACAGTTTAGGACAGTTTAATGTTGCGCCAGTTTTAGATTTTGAGCGCGATTCCAATTTAGACACACCGTATCAATATAAAGATAAAGAAGCTGATTTTCCAACGATTCAAGTAGATTCTGGATTTAATCCTTTTGCAACCGAAAAACCTTCTAAATCGCTTGCTTCATTTGGAAGTTATAAAAAAGAAACGAATCAATCAAATTGGGAAAGTTTATATGTTGGATTGAAACAAGATGCTGAAGAAATTAGTTCTTTTTCTTTTGAAAGCGAAGAGGTTACCGGAACATTATTTGATGAAGGCGCTGTGGAAACAAGTACGAATTCAACCTATCAAATTCACAAAAAATATATTGTAAGTACTATCAAATCGGGAATGCTTGTTATTAATCAAAAAAGAGCACATCAGCGAATTTTGTATGAACAATTTTTAACCAATATTACGATTCAAAAAGCAGCTAGCCAACAATTGTTATTTCCATTAGAATTATATTTTTCTTCAGATGAAATGCAATTATTAAGTGAATTACGACTCACTTTAGAAAATATCGGTTTTGTTTTTGACGCTTTTAATTCAGATACTATTCAAATTTCGGGATTGCCCGTATTAATGGCGGAAAGTGAAGTTTCAATTGTTTTGGAAGAATTAATTAGTAACTTACAAAATGAAGTTCCAGAAAGTAGTTTTTCGCAAAGTGATACCATTGCAAAATCAATGGCAAAAAGTTTAGCAGTTAAAACAGGAACTTATTTGACTGAAAAGGAACAGGAAAATTTGGTAAATTCTTTGTTTGCTTGTAAAGAACCCAATGTTTCTCCGTTTCAAAAACCCACCTTTATTACCTTAACGGTAGAAGATTTAGATAAAAGATTTGCACTATGATGAATAACATGACCGATACTGTAAAGCAGTTATTGATTTTAAATATATTATTTTTTATTGGCGCTCAATTTGTGCCTCAAGCCACTGATTTATTAGCCTTGCATTATTTTGAAAGCGATAAGTTCAAATTGTGGCAACCTATTTCTCACATGTTCATGCATGGTAGTTTGATGCATATTTTCTTTAATATGTTTGCCTTGGTATCCTTTGGGAGTGCTTTGGAGCATTTTTGGGGTCCAAAGAAGTTTTTATTCTTTTATTTTACTTGCGGAATAGGTGCCGCTTTAATTCATTCGGGGGTGAATTATTATGAAATTCATTCTTTGTTAAATGAACTTTCTAGTTTATCTGTTTCAACTGCCGATATGCATACCATGTTAAATGCAAATATGAAAGATGGGAATACATTTAGACCAGATTTGTTATTTGAAGCGACAAAACCCTTATTAGAAAAATATAATTTTAATAATGATAACTTTAATGTTTTGTATAATACAGCATGTAATAACCAATCAATAACAGTCGGTGCTTCAGGTGCTATTTATGGTTTGTTAGTCGCTTTTGCCTTTATGTTTCCTAATGCAGAATTAGCTTTGCTATTTATTCCTGTGCCAATTAAAGCTAAGTATTTTGTACCTGGAATTGTATTGTTAGATTTATTTTCAGGAGTAACAGGTTATAGTATTTTTGGAGGTGGTATTGCTCATTTTGCACACGTCGGCGGAGCATTATTTGGTTTTATCATGATGTGGTATTGGAAGAAAAATCAGTTCAATCAAAATCGTTGGGATAGATAGTTTTTAGAAGATAGAATAAAGAGAAAAGAACAAAGAAAGATGAACATTTTAGACGATTTAAAACTGCAATACAAAACAGGAGGGATGGTACAAAAGTTAATCTTTTGGAACATAGGTCTTTTTGTGGTATTTTCTCTTTTAGAGGTTGTTTTGAAATTTTCTAATATTGCGTTTACTTATTTTGATTTTGTTGCTCTTTCTTCAAACACGACCGAATTTTTAGCAAAGCCATGGACGCTTGTTACGTTCAGTTTTTTTCATGCAGGAATCTTTCATTTGATTTTTAATTTGTTGGTTTTGCATTTTTCAGGAAGATTATTTAATACCTATTTTACTGATAAACAATTGTTTGGTGTCTATCTATTAGGCGGAATTTTTTCGGGATTGACTTTTGTTTTACTCTATTTTTTCTTAGGAAAAACCTCTTTATTAGTCGGTGCAAGTGGAGCCATTATGGCACTTTTGATTGCTTCGGCAACTTATGCGCCATTTATGCTGTTACGAATACCTTTGATCGGAATAGTGAAATTATGGCACGTAGCTTTTGTCATACTTTTAGTCGATTTAATTCAGTTGCCCCTTGAAAATATGGGCGGACATTTAGCACATCTTGGTGGTGCTTTTTTCGGCTTTATCTATATTAAATTTTTGCAATCGGGAACAGATCTTACAAAGCCTATTTCTTCTACTATAGATGGTATAGTTACGTTTTTACAACCTAGAAAGAAAACTCCTTTTAAAAAAGTACACCGCAATACAACAAAAAAAAGTGTACATTCGTATAGTCAAAACAAAGACATCACTCAAAAACAGATTGACGAAATTTTAGATAAAATTAGTCAATCGGGATATGATTGTTTGACTAAAGAAGAAAAAGAATTTTTGTTTAAAGCAGGAAAATAAGTATAATGCAAAAGCAAAGTTGGTGGTCTAAAATAATGTTTTATTTAAATATAGCCCTTGCTATAGCTACTTTTGTTGCTTATACATTACCTTTTTTAGCACCAAAAGCATTTCCATTTCTTAGTGTATTAACACTTATTTTACCTTTTTTCTTAATGGTAAATTTTTTATTTTTTCTGTATTGGTTATTGCAGTTGAAACGACAAATGCTACTTTCGGGAGTATTATTATTACTTGGAATATCATTTTTAAATAGATTTTATAAATTTTCCGAAGTTAATCTTCCAGAAGATCCAACCGATTTTAAGTTGATGAGTTACAACGTTCGTTTATTCAATCTATACGAATGGTTGCCTAATGACGATGTTCCTTTTCAGATTTCAAATTTATTATTAGATGAGCAACCCGATATTTTATGTTTGCAAGATTATTCGCCAAATGATGATGTAAATGTGAATATGTTTAAATATAAGTTGATTAAATTAGAAGGGGATCGACTCAAGTTTGGACAAGCCATTTATTCGAAATTCAAAATAGTAAATTCGGGAGAAATTGAATTTCCTAATTCGTTCAACAGTGTCATTTATGCTGATATTCTCAAAGACAAAGATACTTTACGTGTTTATAGTATGCACCTAGAATCTATTAAAATTAGTGCAGACATCAATCAGGAAATGGACGAAAAGCGCTCTAAATTCATTTTTAATAATATTAGTAAAGCATTTAGTCAACAACAACATCAAGCGGAATTAATTAAAGAACATTATTTGTCGTGTCATCATCCAAAAATTATTTGTGGTGATATGAATAACAGTGCTTTTTCATACGTTTACCGAACGATTAAGGGCGAATTGAAAGATGCTTTTGAAGAAGCAGGTTCTGGATTTGGAAAATCTTATAATTACAAATATTATCCAGCTCGAATTGATTATATTTTTGTGGAACAAAACATCGAAGTCAAACAATTTTCTTCTTTAGATTACTTTATCCAAAGCGATCACTTTCCACAACTAGCACGTCTTAAAATTAATGCTCCAGAATAATTATAATTGCTGATTTCTTAAATAATCTACGGCATATCTACCTTCGTTAAACAATAGATCTAAAATGCTTAAATTGTTTAGAAATCCGTGTTTATCATCAAATACTTGAGTATATTCTTCTATTTGAGTAGTATCTTTTTTACCATTTACTAATGATCTAAAATCGATATATTCTGTAACATCGTGAAAATATTCGGTAGTTTTTTTGGCTTCTATTTTAATGCCTAACGATGAATTAATTAATTCAAATAGCTCCAAATTCAAATCCATTAAAAACTCTTGCTTTTTTTCAAATAAAGGCCTAAAATCATCTTCAAAATATTCAAAAAAAGGTGAAGTTCTATAGGCTGCTTCTAATGATTTAAAATGATTTTTTTGCCAACCAAAGTCGTTTTCAATGCGAACGTCTTTATATTTCTGATGCTTATTAATACTATGTTTTACGGGAACATTTAATAATTGAATACCATTTGGACTATAAATATACATCCGGTTTCTGTTGGTTTGCTTTTGGAAATTGTCTTCCATTTCAAACGTAACACTTTCCGCTTTAACCATTGCAATATAATGACTAATTGAAGGAAAATAGGTGGGATGTATAAGAATATTCATTAAGCGTCTTCTTTCTTCTTTTTCTTGTTTCTAAAATAATCAAAAGCAAAATATCCTGCTAATGCAAATAAGAAATATTTAAAATAAGACTGTGGTTGTCCACTTCCGCTAACGGTTGTAAATAATCGATCCCAACGGATGCTCCAATTTTTAAGACCATCGTTGATTCCATCAATACTCATCCAAATAAAGATTGGTTTTCCTACGATATGATCGGCAGGTACAAATCCCCAAAAGCGTGAATCTAATGAATTATGACGATTGTCTCCCATCATCCAGTAGTAATCTTGCTTGAAAGTGTAAGAAGTAGCTACCTGACCATTGATGCGGATTTCATCGCCGTTTATTTTTAAATCGTTTCCTTCATATTCACTAATCACTTTTTTATAAAATGGTAAAGTTTCTTTGTTTAATTCCACTGTTTTTCCAGCTTCTGGAATATAGATTGGGCCTAAGTTGTCTACATTCCAATTTTTTGTTCCTGGGAAAATAGATTTATCAACTTCTTTGTGAATAATACGCTCTACTTTTGTAAAACCAGGGATATTCTTAATACGCTCAACAGATTCAGCAGGTAGTGCACTAAATAAAAGTGTATCATTTGCAATTTGTCCAAACGCATCTGTTATGTGCAATTCTTGTTTGAGATAGTCTAAATTTACTTGTGTTTTTCCATCCCAAGCCACTTTATAAGAGAATTGTGGTTTAGCTCTTTCAGGAAGTATTGATTCTTTTCCGTTGATATAAACAACGCCATCTTTTATTTCAATTTTATCACCAGGAATAGCCGTGCAGCGTTTTACATAGTTTGTTTTTTTATCAATAGGCTTATCGTATCGCTTGTCTGCTGCTTTATACATATGAAACAAAGTATCTGCTGGCCAGTTAAAAACTACAATATCATTTCGTTCTATTTTTTGTAAGGCTGGAAATCTAAAATAAGGCAATTGTGGAGTTGCTGTATATGATTTTATTTTTACAAATGGTAACGTATCATGAACCATTGGGGCAGCAATTGGAGTCATTGGTGTTCTAGCACCATAATGAAATTTGCTTACAAATAAGAAATCACCTACCAATAACGATTTTTCTAAGGAAGAAGTAGGAATGGTAAACGGTTGGATAAAATAAGTGTGCACTAAGGTAGCCACTACAATTGCAAAAGACAATGAACCTAATGTATCCATTGTTTTGTTTGGTGCTTTTAAATCACGTTTTTCATGATAGGTTACTTCTTGTGTATAATTAACATAGGCAATGTAAAGACCTAGTGTAAATATACCTAAAAGCATATCCAGGGTTGATTTTTTGCCGAAAGTTCGTAAGGTTTCAATCCAAATAATTGGGAACAAAAATAAATTGATAACAGGAATGAATAGTAATAATATCCAATATTTTGGACGATTAATCATTTGCATCAATACAATTCCGTTATAAACTGGAACAAATGCTTCCCATGCTTTTCTATTTGCTTTAACGTATAATTTCCAAGTTCCAATTCCGTGAAGAATTTGAACGAATAAGATTAAAAGTAACCAACCTGATATTTCCATAATTTTAAATGTTAGAAAAAAGAATTTAGAGTATAGAATATAGACTTTATTCGAGTCCGTTTTGAAATCCCATTGCCATTCTCTGAAATTCTTCTATTTTATTTTCAATTGTTTGATGTATATTCTCGTTTATATAATTTTTGTGTCTTGCAATAATAAGTTGAGTTATTAATTCGAAAGATGAACCTAATGATATATCAATGAAATGTTTAAAAGACTTTTCAGTTCTTGATGAGCCTTCAGCTATATTACTCGGTATAGATATAGAACTTCTATTCATTTGAGAACTTAAATCATATTGTTCATGTTTTGGAAAATTAATTAAAACATCAGAGATATCTTTTGCTATTTCAATTCCTAGCAACCATATTTTTAGATTTTTATAATTATGTCTCTTTTTTCCACCCATTATGTCTATTCTCTTATTTCTTTATTCTATTCTCTCAATCCAAGAACATCTTTCATTGTAAATACTCCTTTTTTTCCCACAAGCCATTCAGCAGCAATTACAGCACCTAAAGCAAAACCTTCTCTGCTGTGAGCGGTATGTTTGATTTCAATTTGATCGACTTCGCTATCATAAAAAATGCTATGTGTTCCAGGAACATTTTCAATTCGCTTTGCGTCGATATGTATTTCATTACTGATAGGTGTTTCTAATGTCCAATTGGCATAGTTTGTGTTTTTGATAATACCTTCAGCTAATGTTATTGCTGTGCCACTTGGTGCATCTAATTTTTGTGTATGATGAATCTCCTCCATTGAAACGTTGTATTGTTTCAAATTTGCCATCATCTTTGCTAAATATTCATTCAATTCAAAGAATACATTTACGCCCAAACTAAAATTGGAACCATAAATAAAACTTCCTTTTTTTTCTTCACACAATTGAACCATTTTCGGATAGTTTGTTAGCCAACCCGTTGTGCCTGATATTACAGGTATTCCATTGTTTAAACATTCCGAAATATTTGCAACCGCACTATTGGGAACACTAAAATCTATGGCAACATCAGCATTTTTTAATCCGTCAAATGAAGTGTCTTGGTCTTTCTTTAATACAATTTCATGACCGCGTTCTAAAGCTATACGTTCGATAACTTTTCCCATTTTTCCGTAACCTAAAAGTGCTATTTTCATGATGTATTAGTTCGCTTTTAAAGAAATTGTTACTTAATTATTT
>Ga0247722_10000587_pt1 | contig 21719 bp, 29 predicted proteins | sample MSEWelMarce3H_FC_FD_189094 | JGI IMG/M metagenome (GOLD analysis project Ga0247722, IMG submission 189094) | Subsurface sediment microbial communities from gas well in West Virginia, United States - MSEEL Well Study Marcellus 3H_FC | ecosystem: Environmental > Terrestrial > Deep subsurface >... | reverse complement strand
CACCCAAGCCTTATGAACCCGAAAGGATGACCACTGACATTGCGTGGCTACAAATTAAGGAGGGACTCTCGCCACAGGATGCCTACCGAACCTGGTTTGAACAGCAACGCAGAATTTCTCGCCTCCTTCAACAATGAACTACCTTGTCCTTACGCTGGCCTTCCTCGTGATTGTGGTTCTAATTTACAAGCTTTGGAAACCCGTGCTGACTCCCAAGCAGAAGGTCCCGGCAGGTGAGGCGCGATTCTACTTCTTCTACACCAACTGGTGTGGGTTCAGTCAGAAGGCAATGCCTGTCTGGGAAGAAGTTGAGAAGGCACTCGCAAAGACACCCTACTTTGGACGAACCAAGGTAATCCCGGTCAAGATTGATTGTGAGAAGGATGTGAAGACCTGCACACTCTATGAGGTAGATGCATACCCCGTAATGAAACTTGAGACAAAGGATGGTCTATATGATTACGTTGGCACTCGATCCGTGGATGCCCTTCTCAGTTTCCTCCGAAGCTCGCTTGGCAAAGAAAGTGAAAGCCTGTGAGCGCCCTTGGTCATACAGCGCTTGTTTGATGGCAGGGGTGAGTTCCTGTAGGATACTTACATCATCATTCTGAAACCATATTGTGTTGTTCCCCAAGGGTGTCTTCCGGCTGACCTCGTAGATGTGTCCAAGGAAATCCAATAGTCCTGTCTCTTCAAAATTGGATACGTGAACAGGTCTTGCGCTGCGACTGATGTGAAGAACCAAACAATCCTTCGGGACAATATCATCAAGTGAGTGGAGACAGATACCACCGTCCAAATAGAGGTTGTTATATAGCACCTGTGGTTGGAAGACAAAGGGTAAACAACAAGAACACAAAATTGATTTCAGTAGTGGTACATCACCGGTAAGAAGAGTCGGCTTACAAGTCGTCATGTTGGAGGCTACAATGTACAACTTCTGGGGACTGTCGGAAATGGTTTTGTTCCGAAGGTCAATGCCTTGCGACATGAATATATCAATAAGACTTTGCTCAAAGGAATCCATAGGGAACAATCCCTTCTTGTATCCCAAACTATGAATCGATGACAAACTCAAAGAAGGAATTGCCTTGGACATATGGAAATGCTCATCAAACATGGTGCGTATTTGTGATGCGTTCAAGTTATACGCAACTGCGGTTGCAATCACGGCTCCAATCGAAGAACCGTAGATTCCCTCTGGAAACTCAAGGTTGCCTCGTAGCTTCTCAATTGCGCTTAATCCTCCTACATGAAGCCCTCCTCGAACTCCTCCACCTCCTAGTGCGATAGACCTAAACATTCTGTTTCTTTGTAGTAAGCATGTTGAAAGCTCGTGAGGTATGGGACGAACAAGAATCCCGAAAAGAACAACGGATGGCAGCGATGCGTCCAGTCCTAGGACAACTCCACGCAAAAATCAGGAAGCAAGCAATTCACGCTCCCAATGCTCCGTATGTTGTCTCTGAAATTCCGAATTACGTGTTTGGGTATCCTATCTATCAGCTCCATGAGGCACGAGACTATCTCCTCAACGAGTTGCAGAAATCTGGATTCCTTGTATGGGTGGTCGATGAGAAGTATCTGTTGATTTCGTGGGTGAAGACGGCGGGTGGAAAGAGTGGTGCTCATCGTCCTCCTCTAATTACAAACTATCGTCCTCAAATCTACAACCCAACGGACATAGGAAGCATGCTTCGCTAAAAACGAATAAAACCCAGTCCGTCTAATTTACAGCACTATGCAGTGTGAACACGAAAACGTTGAAATCGAGTGCGGTGAGCGAATCTGCAAGTGCTGTGGTTCCATCCTTGGAAACTACATTGACGAAGGTGCTGAATGGCGTATGTATGCCAACACAGAAGATGACCCATCACGCACAGGAACCATTACATCCGAACTCCTTCCCAACTCATCGTACGGGTCAATGATGATGCGTCGTCGAATTCCCAATCAATCCGAAGAATCCAAATCGATTGCAAAACTCTCCTCATGGTCATTCTCTGCTCACGGCGAACGTTCATGGATGGGAATCTTTGACGCTATGCAGTCTACTGCCCTCCGAGCAGGATTAACAAAGGCAATCGTTCTTGACTCGTGTGCGCTGTTCAAGAATGTCGATGATGCCCAAAAGACCCGTGGAGAAACACGACGAGCCTTGATGGCAGCAGCAGTCTTCACATCGTGTCGCCAGAACAACGCGACTCGGTCACACGAAGAAATCGCAGCTCTATTTCGAGTCAGTATTCGAAGCATCTGTAAGGCACTGATGAAGTTCGAAGGAGATTCCTCAAATGTTCTCAATACCCAGCTTGGTCTTGCGGAGCGTATGTGTGCGGACCTGGTGTTGTCCGACACGGACCGCGACCGAGTCATTCTTATGCTTCAGAAGCTTCCTGAGATGGAACACACACCCAAGACAATTGTGGCGGGTGTTCTCTCAATTATTCTAGAAGGTCAAATTCCAAAGGTTTCTGAGGTATCAAGTGTCAGTAGTGTTAGTATTCGTAAGATTGTAGAGAAGCTCAAGGTCTTAGTGGGAAAATCGTAGTCGACCAAGCAAATGTATGAGGCGATGTATCGACATTGCTTACAAAAATTTCAGAATTGGAAATGTAGATGGTGGTGTATCCATTTGAAGCAGTCGATAAGTTTACGGGTGAAATCACCCCAGTAATGTCTGGAACAAACACATTGCGTGTGTAGTAATTCGATAGGTTAGCAACATCCTGAGCAGACAACATCATTGTTCCATTCTGAAGTGTTCCGATCAACACAATATCTTCGCCTTGAATCAAGGATGTTCCTGCCATAGAAAAGAACCCGGCCGTTGACTGTGTTTCTCCGTTCACATTCAAAGAATTCGAGGGCGTCATCTGAATACCCACCTTTCCACGAATGTATGCCCCCCCAGATACATCCAACTGTACATAGCTCAGGGGCTGAACGGATGTTCCGATTCCTACCCACTTGTTCGAGAAATTTCCGTAGATCAAGTTTCCAATCTGGAGTTTGTTGCTTGTAGGACTTGTGAAGCTAGTAATGCCATGTCCAATCAGGATATTGTTCGAAACAACATTGCTTCCAAGCCCATTTCCAATTATAATGTTCGATGTCCCGCCCCCAAATGCATTCACACCGATTGCAATTACAGCATTCGCATTCTGTGATGCATAACCAGCCGAATAACCCAAATAAACAGAGTTACTCACGTTGCTGATTGTTGCACCAGCATTTGCACCTACAGCAGTAACCTGTGTACACGAATTGATATTCGAATAGGGATTCCCAGCGTTCGACCCAACATAAACATTGTTGCTCTGGTCTCCTACCTGGTCGCGAAAGACGCGCACTTCATTACCAATATAGGTATCCACATTGGATAGCTCCAACTTTGGAGTAAATGTCTGAAGGGTTCCGTCGTATACATAGACGGGTCTGAATACGTTTGTAATCAGATTTTGGGCGTTTGTGATGCTACTCATTACTTGTAGTGTAGAATATCGTTTAGACGCTTTCCCCGCCTATATATATACTAGTATGTCCTACACCCTCTTCCCCATCAAGCCTTCCGAAGATCACCTTTTTAAGATGTACAAGCAGTCTCGTGGTTCTTTTTGGACTCCCGAGGAAATCGACTTTTCCAAGGATACGGAGGACTGGGCCAAGCTCAACAAGGACGAGCAGTTCTTTATCAAGCGTGTTTTGGCTTTCTTCGCAGGTTCCGATGGAATTGTTCAGGAGAACCTTGCCTCTCGTTTCCAGCGTGAGGTAGATTCCCAGGTCGTCAAGCTCTTCTACTCATTTCAGAATGCGATGGAGGGAATTCATTCGGAGACGTATAGTTTGCTGATTGACACCTATGTGAAGGACAAGCAGGACCAGGAGTTCCTCTTCAAGGCAATTGAGACTATCCCGTGTATCCAGAAGAAGGCTGATTGGGCAGTTAGCTGGATTGAGTCTGAGAGCTCCTTTGCGACTCGCCTGATTGCGTTTGCGTGTGTCGAGGGTATCTTCTTCAGTGGTGCTTTCTGTAGTATTTACTGGCTCAAGAAGCGTGGTCTGATGCCGGGTCTGACCTACTCGAATGAGCTGATTAGTCGGGATGAGGGTCTTCACACTCTTTTTGCGATTGCGCTGTATCACACTCTGGATGAGAAGCTGTCCTCCCAGAAGATTGAGACGATTCTCCGCGAGGCAGTCGCGATTGAGAAGGAGTTCATCTGTGATGCTCTCTCTTGCTCTCTCATTGGTATGAACTCGAATATGATGTCTCAATACATCGAGTTTGTAGCCGACCGACTTGCCGTACAGTTGGGTATCAAGAAGCTCTTCAATACCGCGAATCCGTTTGATTTTATGGAGTTGATTAGTCTGGAGGGGAAGACCAACTTCTTTGAGAAGAAGGTATCGGATTACTCACGCCCGACCGACAATGTCGCAAACATCCGGTTTGACGAGGATTTTTGAATATTGTTTATAGACTTGGTGCAATAATTACTATATGGATACGCCCATTGTAACCCAACACATCCGCGATGGTATTCCAATTCGATTTGCAAAGTTTGGAGATGGTGAGTTTGAATGTGCAAGAGGAGCAACAGGTAATAACTGCGATGGAGACGTTTACTTTCCGGAACTCGGGCAGCAAATACAAAAGAGCTTTGTAGAATTGGCAGTGGCTCCAAACACATATCTGGGACATTGGAATATTTGGGATGACGTTCCTAACTTTTTCAACACTCTTTATACCCAGAAGACTGGATTGCCTTCTTCAGATGTTCCTTGGGTTTCGTATGGGTTGTTACTCAAAGATATAACTCGGGCACACCTACCATATATGTATGATCTTGTAGAAGCAATTCAGGTATCGCCTCGAAACAAGATTTATGTATGCAATGATATGAACGCCAAGATGTGTTCTGTGTTTCGTTCAAAGCATCTGTCGATACCGCCGCGGTGTTGGTTTCTAGAGTACGATCATATAATGAACTTGCTAAAGGAAATGTGCAAGGAACACCCAGACAGCATTGTTTTACTGTCTGCTGGGTTGTGTTCCAAGGTTGCAATTGCAGATTTGGTGCGTACCTTTCCAACGATTACCTGCCTCGATTTCGGATCAGGATTTGATTGTCTTTGCCGCGGTTATATGACACGTTCCTACCAAGGAAAATTCGAAGTAGACCTTGCGTATTACAAAGGCCTGTTACCAGCAGATTTCTAATACAGGATAATGTTGCCGGCGGGCGTTACCATTTTTTCATCGCCCTCCTTGGAAGGAAGAACGGGGACTGTGAACCTCTCGACACCTGCCATACGAGAGACGATGTAGATTACCAGGAGGATGAGGAAAATCCCAAGCGTGTACTTAATAAGTGTCACGAGAAGTACGGACATGTTGCCCGACTTCTTGGCGGCATACGCACCGACGCCAGCTGCAAACATAGTTTCAACAAAACCACCACCCTTTGCCATTTATTAGAGTCGGCGATTAATTTCGTTTAAAGGGGCTGGATCTTCTCAGGACAAGTTCATAAATGGAGTTTCTTCATGCGTCTATTGCGCTACTAGCATCGATGGTTCTTGTACTAGCAGGTATGGTGGGTTGGCTGTATTGGCAGCAGACGCGTATCTTCCAGAACATCAACAGCATTGTAATGATTGTCGGTGAGCTGGCTCGTCCCCCGCCTATGCCTGTCCAGGAGGAAGACCCTGTAGCCCCTGTTCCCGAACCCGTCGAAGAGGATGACCGTGTCTCTGTCGAGGGGGAGAAGGTAGAGGTTATTAGTGGTCCTCCAGAGCCTGTGGATATGGACGTTCTACCCGAGAAGTCCAAGAAGGAGCTTCAGGACATTCTCACCAAGCGCGGCATTCCGTTTGGTAAGACGGACAACAAGAACGCACTGATTTCTCTGCTAAAGGCGACGGCCTAAGCAGGTCTCATTTCTAGGATCGAAGTCATTTGGGCACGAGTAAAATTTAAAGGGATGCGCTTGCTGTATGTTTCATCCGTATAGGACATGTGGTATTTGAGCGCTTCATCGAACTCCTTGCCCGTCATGTCATCGATGAGTGTCGCATTATCAAAATCAACAAAATAGAGCTGACCATTTTTTGCCATCATATTTTCAGCATGAACATCGTTGTGAAATATGCCAGCACGTATCGTCTTGTACATCAGTCCTCTCACCTGATTCCCATGCTTCGAATCCTTGAACGGCTCGTCCATGTTCTCCATCATGATGTACGTTATAGCGCCACACTTGTGAACCGCCACGATATTCGGGCCGATGCGCGCATCCGCAGAACGGTGAAGCACTCGCTCATCCACTTTGGCTTTGGTTGCCTTGACGACAACTTCGCCCATATCATAAATAACTCCTTGGTTTCCCTTCCCCAGAACTCTGGACTTTTTGATATCGCGCTCAATCTCCTTACAGAGGTCCTCCATATTGATTACTTACATCAAAGCATAGTATAATAAATAATGAAGCTAATTTCATTTGATGTGGGATTACGCAACCTAGCCTATTGTGTGCTGGAAGGCACATCAAGGAAGGATGTAAAAATTGTTGATTGGAATATCATTGATGTTCTGGGAGAGAAGGCAGGAGTGGGTGCTGCTCGATGCCATAAGTGCACTACAGCAGCCCGATATGAACATGCTTCCGATGGCACCTTTGCGTGTAGCAAGCATGCTCCTAAGAAGAAGGCAGCAATCACCAAGACTGCACTCAGTAAGAAAACTGTGACTGAACTTCAGAGCGACCTCACAAAGTCGGGTCTTCAATCCGATGCTACAAAGAAGGCAGACCTTGTGACGTTGCTCTATAATCACGCCAAACAGAATACATGGAAAAAGTGCGTGGCTTCCTCTTCAGCGGGGTCTGTTATGGATTTGGCACCTGCGATTATCGCATCGTTGGATGCCCGTATGTCTTCTTGGAAGGGCTCGGATGCTGTGTGTATTGAGAACCAACCTGAACGCCGTATGTATGCTGTTCAGGCAATGCTACAAATGTATTTTAGTATGAAGGGAATCAAGGCATCGGGTGTAAGCGCAACCCACAAGCTGTCAAATATTGTAACGCTGGACGATGCGACTACTTCCTACAAGGGACGCAAAAAGACTGGTATTGCGCATGCCTATGTGTTGGTTCCTGCTGCGAACCAAGAGCATTTCAAGAAGCATCCCAAGAAGGATGACCTTGCTGATTCCTTCCTTCAGGGTCTTTGGGTTATGGAGCATCACCACTCCAGCTGAATGGTGCGACACTCAATCGAACACTCGTGTTCGTATCCATCCTCGTTGTCGGTAATCGTGAACTGTACGCGACGATGGGTTTCCATCTTCTCCATGTGCATCTTAATTTCCTCTTCTGCGTCAGTGTCTAGCACATCGTTCACATACATCTTAATCGCCGCAATAGCGCCTTCAATCGTCTCGTTCAAGTATGTATACTCGCTTCCATGTCGCTCCTCGTCAATAATTGTAAGGTAATACATCGTCATTCTGTTGGGGTACTGTCTACTCTCTGACAGTATATGAATTCGTTTTTTAGGTGTTATTGTAATAAACAATGAGCTCTAGTGCACCGGTTACACCCCGGGCTCCCGCCAATGGTTCTGCGCCGCCTCCCTCTAGCCTGCTTGCGGATACTTCTAAACCGGCGGTGGATAACAAAGTTTCTACGACCGGTATGAATGTTGCTGGCGGATTTATGATTGCAGGAACAGTTTTTGCTTGGATATTCACACTTATCTTTCACTATGGTGCTGCTCGTTTGTCCTACATGAAGTATCAGTCAATTGGGTGGGCAATTCTGGATTTCTTCTTCGCAGTCTTCTATTACCCCTTCTATGCACTTGTTCTTGCGGAGCCGGTTGCGCCAACCTCGATGTTTGGAGGCTCAAAGGCGATGAAGGGTCTGATGAAGATGTTCCGTTAAGACGTTTTCTTTATGAAAACCTGCGAACCTCGAATGCCAACATACTGATCGATCCGGTCGCGATATCCCCACCGGAAACTGTCGACTCCGCGTTTCGTCAAGTCTGGTCCACCCCAACCATAATCATCAAAGATTAAATACCCCCCTACCTTTAGTTTCCGAAACGAAAGAACCGCATCTTCAAGCACGAATTCCGGTTTGTGATTGCCATCAATATAAATAATATCAAAATGACTGTCTGGTAGGGTATGTACTATGTCATGCGAAAATCCCCTATGAATGGTTAGTTTCTCTGAAATACTCGATACATTCGTTAAGAACTTCGAATATATCGTGTCCTGTTCTCCCCTGTATTCTGGATACTCGTCGTAATCCATCCACGGATCAATACATACCATACGAGAATCCGGATGGGACGCGTACGTCTTAGCAACACTCAATAAGTTGGCGCCATACAAAGTACCAATCTCTAAATATTGAATAGCACTATTGAGCCGTGGTACAAATGATCTCCAGCTATCTGCCGTTTCGTAGGTTAGTCCTTGAAACTCTGACATATAATTATACCAATAAAATTAGAGCAAGGGGTGCTCGCGTTGTAAGTTTAAGAAGGAGAACCAGAAGAATGAATAAGAATGGACATTGATCTTCTCATTAATCCACAGGTCGGCGGCATCGCCAATCTTGAAACCGTTGATATTCCAACCCTATCCTTTGATGATGCGCCCGCTATGATTGATGGTCCCAAGCTGGTGCCGAGTCTCGAGGAGACGGGTCCTGTTCAGATGAATGGGTTTGATAACTTCAACGCAGAGTCCTATGCTCCTGCGCGTTCAACCCGTGTTTCCGAGGAGGCACTGATGAAGGAGAAGTATGAGCTTCTGCGGAAGTTTGAGCGCCTCAACAAGCTGGGCGTACCGATGCGCAAGCGTTTTACCATTGACAGCCCCATGGAGGAGATGCGAATGGAGCTTGAGTTCATCAAGAAGGAGCGCGCTGCCGATGCTACCATCAAGCAGTTCTCGGAGTGGTTCGTAACGGGTATGTCTGCAATGGAGTGGAGTTCCAAGAATGTATCCCTGATGAAGGCGTTTGGTCTTCAGCTCGATGGTCTTTCTGAGTCTGCTCAGATGAATGTAGTTGACCTTGAGGATGACTTTGAGGAGCTGTACGACATGTATGGTGAGAACATGAAGATGCACCCACTAGTTCGTATTCCTCTGCGCACGTGTATGATGGTCTACATGGTTCACCTAACCAATCAGATGACTCGCAAGGCACCCATCCCGAACATCGATGAGATTATGCGTCAGAACCCTGATATTGCCCGTTCGCTAGCATCCGCAGCAATGCAGCAGCAGACACAGCAGATGCGTGGTTCCTCTGCGATTCCTCCTCCCCAGCAGACATCTGTCAATCCTCTTGCGGGTATGATGAGCTTCATGCAGCAGCAGATGCCCCAGGCTCCTCCTCCCCAGCAGACAACGTACATCCCCAAGCAGCCTGCTGAGGATAAGAAGATTAATGTTGGGATTCGCAGGCCCGCAATCAAGGCAAGTGCTCCGGTTGAGATGAAGCCTCCTGTGAACATCGATGACCTACTGAAGGACATTCGTTCCAACGTGATTGTTGCCCCTGGTCCTCCTCCTCCGGCACCTGAGAAGATTAAGCGCGGTTCGGGTAAGGCTGGCTCGACGGGCAAGAATTCGGTAGTGATTAAGCTATAAATGGACACAACATTGATTGCGCATTTTGAAGACCCCCAGAGTACCGAAAAGGCATCTAGGTTATTGCGTACACGCGCAACACCGTTGTCCAAACGTGTTATCACAACTCTTTTTCCGGAAGAACCCGAGGCAGCTGATAACTACTATGGTGCTGTCTTCTCAATCACATTGCCCTATCAGGAGGCACAAACGCGTCTTACTTCAAATATCTTTGAATCGACGGGAGAAGGAACTGAAGACCTTGGACCGGATGGGTTCACACGAGTCTATTACAAACCGATGCCGGCTCAATTTGTACCTAGTGTAGCAGCTGCAGCCGCAGCAGGTGGAAAGCGGAAAACATTCAAGAAGAAGAGATTGATGAGCCGGAAATACTGTAAGAAAACAGCTTGCCGTAAGATGGGGTTCACTCAGCGTTCATCGTGCCGTCCCTACAAGAAGTGCTAAACCTTCTTGGTAAACAGCATCGGTGCTTCCGTATCAAAGGCAGGCTGGTCGGCCTTGGAATCTACCGGATTCACCTCCTCCTTGGAATTTTTCATTCCCTCACGGCTTCGCATTGAGACACCTGTCGAAATGATGATAAACCCAGCAGTCAACAACAATGAAATGATGATATCGTGTGTCGCTACAAAACACACTGCAAAGATTGCAATGCGGCGGAGTATGAGATTTCTCTGATACTCCTCTGTGCTTCCACTGAACTCGTCAACCAGATGACGAGACCCAATATTCAATAGAATCATCATGATGCCCAAAAAGAGCTTGCTATTATTGAGCGCGTCGAACATTACTCTGTAGTTGGAATTTATACGGGCGCTTGCGTCGAAGAAACACCCGATGTAGTGGGCTGTGCTCCACCCGTTGAGGCACTCGACTGAGGAGTCGCAGAAGCAGTCATCTGACCCGCAGCAGAACCTGTTGTCTGGGGCATGTTCGGGCTCGTTACAGGGCCCGATGCGTTGGCAGGTGCAGACGTACTGGCCGTGTCAGAAGCCGCAGGAATAGCGGGAGAGCTTCCAACTGCCGCTGCCGCAATCGGTTTGCTCTCATTGGCCTGACTTGCTTGGCAACTCTTCTGAATAATGTCCCACGCATATCCGTCGGGGCAAGTACACGTTAGCGCATCTGCTGCCTTGTCCTCCTTACCGTCCTTGTTGATACAACCGCTCTTGGTCGCGTTCGGGGTAAACCCGGGGTTCTTGCACTTGCACGTCAGCGGTGCCACATCTAGGTGCTCGGAGATTGAGAACCCAGCATCACGGGCATAGACAATCAGAAGAAGAAGAGCTGCAATAGGGTTGACATACTTCCACACATAGACAACTGCGACCAATGCTGCAGCCTTACCGAGAGCCGAACGAAGGGCGTCCTTCACAACCGTGGGCGCGGGGACGAACGCAATGTAAGCGATCAAAATGCCAATAACGATAAACTCTTGCTGAGCAGTAAGTCTCATTTGTATTTCCATCATATTTTTCTGTGCTTCTTGAAACAATGAACTATTCTTCCTTGGAAGATGCATATGGGACGTCCTTCGGAGGACGCGTTCCCATTCTACAGGCGACAGCGGCTAAGGAGCCCGTTACGAGCTCGGCGCATTCAAGCCTCGAAGAAAAATCAAAGGCATCAATTGAAAAAAATAAGGACTTGATTGCATCTGTAACGGGTAGTCTACCGCTTGATACGTCACCTGTGACCGAGAATTTCAAGGTATATGCCGAAAAGCCTGCCGTTGTTCAGCGACAGGAAGTCCGCGAGCGATTCACCCAGCCCGTTGGACTAGACCCGAATGATGATAAACTCTCTCGTATTCTGCGGTTGATTGAGCAGAACAAGACAGGGTATGAGCGTCCTGCGACGCAAGATATGGTTCTGTATGTGTTTACTGGAATTATGTTTCTCTTTACATTTGACACCTTCGTTACGCTAGGCAAGACGATGGGTCGTAGGAATTGAAAGAATCAGGGACACACAAAATGTGAAGCCATGACCATTGCAAGAAGTGGGACTTGAACCCACGCGGATTTCTCCAGCAGAGCTTGAGTCTGCCTCCTTAACCACTCGGACATCCTTGCTGTTCGGTGCTTGCTGGGTTCGAACCAGCGACCTCCCGGTTAACAGCCGAGCGCTCTACCAACTGAGCTAAAGTACCATATACATCTGGCGGGAATCGAACCCGCGACTCTGCGTACATAAGACGCATGCTCTACCCCTGAGCTACAGATGCCCAAGCCTCTTGTGAGAATCGAACCCACGACCTTCTGTTTGCGTAGGCAAATACAAGACAGATGCTCTACCACTAAGCCAAAGAGGCAACTCGCCTACTCTTCAGATGAACAAACTGTTTAAACCTAATTCTTGTTGCGCTATGCGCGGTCACTAGGATTCAATCGAGTAGAGATGGAGGAGAAGTCGTCAAAGCCATTGTCTAGGTATTCAATTTCAAATGTAAAACTGTTCTGAGAGGCACCGAATGTAATCGGTGCTCCCAGAGGGGTTGTTGTGCCAACACTTGCAGGAGGAAGGTGGCGACGTAGGGTTATGTGGAGGCGCTGAAGACGAGCGATTGGTGGCGAGTAGTCTACAACCTGATCATCATATGTATGATTGTTGTAGTAAAGGACTCCCGGTATAAACACGGTGCCACCAGTTGATGTAGACGATGACGATGCGTTGAGTACAGTAAACGTCGTAAGAGATGGAACCGATCTGACCTGCACAAATGCAACATTGTGTGTTGTATTGTCGGTACCCGTAATACAGACTGTCTGTCCTACAAAGAGTCCGTGTGTCAGAGATGTTGTATATGTTGTAATTACGTTAGGAGCCGAACCGGATGTAGCACCGCTTGCGATAGTCGCTCCCGCCAGCGGCGCACCCACATCATTTGCCAGCTTTGCGAACCACGAATCAACGTACCCAGAGCGATCAGCGCCAGGAGCCGTCTCATCCTTGCGGTTCAGTCCCTCCATACCCAGTATAATATACGTGTCGGTCGGTTGGAATCCAATTGTCGTTGCCGATGTAGACAGAATGACAGGTGCCTGGATGATTGCAGACACCAGCGAGATCTTCGTCACCTTCTCATACACGCGTGGAAGATAGACCACGAAGTCCCCTGCATCAGAGACCGTAGCACCGCCGTTAACTTTTGTAAAGAGACCCGTATCACGGTCTACCGAGTCAACTGTGAAGGTCTTGGTAAGCTTCCTCAGAACCTTTGTAGGCTGGCTTTGATTTACGAGGGTCCCGCGATAGTCGAACTGCATTATTACTAATAAGAAGGAGATTATATGACCCATTTGGTCGCAAGATATGCCTCCACTGCCTGGCGGTTTGTGGTTGAAAGAGCCGAGTTGTAAATCAAAACTTCGCTTACATATCCCCTCCAGTAATCGCCATCTTGATTGGGCTGAATTCCAACTCCGTATTTCGTAATCGCGAACGGCCCAGCGTTTGCAACGACCGACCCCGCTACACCATTCACATATACCGTGTTATTTGTTAGATCAAATACAGAGGTTGCGTAGAACGGCGTATCGTATGCTGGTGTAGACTTTGTAGACAATACAGCATTACCTCGGTATCCCGATAGATTTTGAGGAGAGGTAAGATCGCGAAGAAACGGAATACAATACGACCCGCTATCGAAATCCGCACCTGTGTTTCCAGCCATAGACACTAGACGAGCATAGTTTCCAGCTGCGTTACTGAGCGTCGCAACAGCAAATGTAGTTGAGACCGCTCCTGTATTGGCGACGGTACCTCGAAATCCCATCGAAAATCCATTAAGGAAGATACCAGGCTTCCCATTCACCCCAGTCGCAGAAAGTGTGGGATCTCCGAAATTGGTAGCACTGCTTCCGATCCCGCCCTTGTTTACCCAGGTTGTGACAGCAGACCCGTCAGAAGGGTTTGTACCCGTTCCAGTCACATCCGCCGCGTCCAACCACAGTGCCAATGTTCCATACGAGGTCGGATCGAATCCTCCTCCACTACCATATCGTCTCGCAAGTGTATTCGCATACATCTTTCCGCGATAGTTCTTCAGCATTATGTTTTCCCTACTAAATCTTTATCAGCTGTTCTCCACGTTTGAGGCGAGACACCGGGCGGGCAAGTAAAGACTTACAGAGGTAATCCTTAAAATACAAAATGTATAGTTCATTTCATGGTGAATCTCAAGAACAATATGGTGGTAAAAATGTAGACCAGACAATCCGCGAGTACTTTCCAGCGTATGACTACAAAGGTGTGTTTTTTGAAGTAGGTGCGTGGGAACCTATCGCGATTAATAACTCATATCATTTTGAAAAGAATGGTTGGGATTGTTATCTCTTCGAAGCAAACACAAATTTAATTCCACATTTAAAGGAACATCGTAAGAATGTCTTCAACTACGCAATTAGTAATCGCGACAAGGATTCTGTAAATTTCAATGTAGTTGCTTCTTATGGTGTACCCAATAATCCAGACTGGACTGCATCTTATTCGGCAATTAATATTTCTGAAGAGTACAAAAAAGTGTTTGGTTGGTCACCGGGAAGTGTAGTAACCCAAATCTCTGTTCCTCAGAAAAGTTTGAATAGTGTAATTGCCAATGAAATTCCTGAACTAAAGAAAATTGATGTTATGACTATTGATGTTGAAGGCGGTGAGCTAGATTGTCTGTATGGCCTTGATCTATCAAAGCATGGGCCGTCATTGATGGTGATTGAAAATGTTACAGATGATTCGAGAATCAATGACTATCTTTCTCGATTTGGTTATGTCCTTGATAAACAGATCTCATATAATCAGTATTTTATCTCTGAATCATTTGTTCGCTAAATCTTTATCAGCTGTTCTCCACGTCTTTCCGTGAAGCACAAAGGAATGAACCCGAGCCATACCCCATGCCTGTGCCGATGCGCCAGGACGATGACCTGTTCGCCACGCAGCCATACCCCTATCATAGACAGTCTGTAGAGTTGATTTTGAAATACCCGTAGCCTTCGCAATCTCTGATAACGACTTGGCTTCTGGATACTTCTTGTGAAACCGTTCGGTGTAGGATGACTTGCGAGTCTTGACTCCCTTGTCTGACTTGAAGGGAACGTAGGCTTTTGGGTTCTTCCAACTCATCTTGGCGCGACGGGTTGCTGACCGTTTTCGCTGTGTATTTTGACGGCGTGTAAGCCCTTTGTAATATTTGGCCGGCCAGTACATTGTTTCTGTGCGTTAAAAAGTAAATGGGGGAAACTGGAAGCACAGAGATTGGAAACAATATTACTTGGACGAATATTCTAGAGGAATACTTTGCGACCACCGGCGAGAAGGCTAACGGTCTCTCGATTATGCACAAGCGTGCCGAGAGTATCTTTACAAAGCGTAAGACCTTTATTGATTTGCCAGTCATCATTGGGTCTGGTATTATTGCGTTCCTCAACGCTGGTTCCTCTAGTTTATTTACAGACCAGCGAATCGCAGCAACAGCTTTGGGTGTGGGGTCCCTGTTTGTCAGTATCTTAAACACCACTGGAACTTACTTTGGTTGGGCAAAAAGAGCAGAGGGTCATCGTCTCTCATCGATTCACTATGCAAAGCTTTATCGGTTTATCTCGGTTGAAATGCGTCTGCCACGAGAGGAACGAATGACCCCGAGCGATTTCCTAAAGTATGTGAAGGACCAGTATGACCGCCTTGCTGAGGTAAGTCCGCCCATCCCTACTTCAGTTGCTGACCACTTTGGAAAGAAGATGGAAAAATACAAGGGTATCGCCAAGCCAGAGGAGACGAATGGGTTAAACAAGATTGAGATTTATGTTGATAGTGAAATGCCGTTGACACCTATGTCGATTATCCAACGGCGTTCGTCGGTGAAGTCGCCTGTGGTGCAAGCGCACACATCGTGACGGTATAATGACGCTTCTTATATAGACAATTCCTCTGCTGAAACTGACGACGAAACTGCGGATCCACAACATCCAAAATCAGCGGATGAATGGTTCTGGATTTCTTCTCAACTCGAAGAATACGCCCGACAATCTGGTCAATATCGGGACGAGGAGTAGCCATCATTAGCGTATTCAATGTGGGGACATCGAACCCTTCCTTACACATTGCGTATGTCGCAATGAGAATACTCTTGGAAGAACAATACTCTGCTCGCTTATCAGACTTTACATCCTGAGATAGGATTGCTGCCTTTGCACGAAGATCATCTGGCAAAGCAGCCAACAAATCCTTTGTGTGTTGAACTCGGTCCGACAACACCAATACCTGCCGTTGTGGTGATTCTGTGAGGACATCCTCTAGAATCTCCGCCAACCACTTTGTGCGACCCTTTTCTTCAGCCAGCTTGTTAATCATCAATGTGGTAAACATAACACCTTGGGTGTTGTAGATGATTTCATTGAACTTTAGGTCGTCGTTCTTGTACTCAAACACATCCACACAAATGCTTGTATCTTGCGAATCAACATTCTTACTTTCATAGAGGAGAGGTCCAAGAAACCAATGAGCAACACCCATCAACCCATCTTTTCGTGTCGGAGTAGCGGAAAGACCAAGCATGTATTTGCTAGTGACCTTGGGCAAGGCCTGTACAAAGACCTCGGATGCGATATGGTGACATTCGTCCACAATAATCAGGCCAAGCGTTTTGAACGAGGCGATCGGAATGTCTTTCATGGACAATGTCTGGAGCATGGCGATAACTACATCAAATCCATCCACTTCACATGTGTCCCCTTGGATTCGTCCAATTCGCGCCTTGGGTAGAAAGGACTTGACCCGGTCAACCCACTGGTCTCGTAGAAAGCTATTGTGAACAATCACAAGAGTCGGTACCTTCAACTGACTTGCGATATACAACGCACACACTGTCTTTCCTCCACCCGTTTGCAAACTAATGATTCCATCACGAGGTTCAGGCTTCAAGAAGGAATCCACCACAGGAATCTGAACAGGTCGGATACTTCCTGCAAAGGTCCAATATTCATCAGGAGTTTTTGCTACATCACGAGTCGTGGCTTTGTATGGACCATATCCATCAATGCCATAATGCTTCGGTAGATAAATCCATTCTTCGGTTTCCGAATACACCTTGTACTTCGGAATCATGTTCTTGTTCGGAACGAATACACTGGGAATCTGGGGCTTCACTGTCAGCACCTTCTTCAATTCTGAAACTGAGACCTCGTTCTTTGGAACTCGGTATCCGTTTAGAGTGAGCATTGTATTGTTATTGTTGTAATCAAATTTCTATTCGTTTTAATCCGTCTCAATCTCCGAGTGGAGGAAGGTCTCAATGCTATCAATGAGAGACTCTGCGAGATCCGTATCGGCAAGGTCCTGTACATCATACAGGATGGAGGGCTGGAGAGGGCTCATCAGCTGAACCTGGGCAAGGGGGTCCAGGTCATTGTGAAGGGAGTAAACGATGTTGTTGATGTGGTCCATCAGGCGACCCTCGCTCATGTAGGTTGTATACGTCGTCCCGCTGTTCGGGGCAAAGACAACGCGGTAGGAGCAGTTCATACCCGTATCCTTGTAGATACGCAGCGTATCGTCGCGCTCGTTGGTCTTGTAAATAAAGTGAATCGTGAGGGACATCTTCTTCTTATTCTATACTCGAAGGCTGTCTTTAAATCGGCATGTTCCCGTCGTCGCCGTAGCTGGGCTGTTCTTGGTCTCTTCCATCCGTTGCAGGCTGGTTGTAGTAATCCCCATAATTTCCATTGTCTGCATTTCCATCTCCCTGGTCAAAGAAATCCTGGGGCTGACCTACGCCAATCTCCGCATCTTGTTCAGTAACTTCTTCCTCACGAGTCATATCAATTCGCAGTTGTTCATTCAGTCGCTCAGCCTCCCGAGCAAACAGAATACGGTCTTCGTTTGTTACCACATACGGAGCCAATCCAATTTTGAGCAGTTCACCAATATCCTCACGCTCCTGGTCGTTCTTCCCTGCGAGACGGGACACAAGTGTAAGACGCTCCTTTGCTCGTAGTTTGTTGACTTCCTTCTTCTGTTCCTTGTAGTTCGCAGTCAGTGTAAAAAGAGTTGAATCGGAAGACAACATCTGCTTGAACTTGTTGTTATTGACTGGACTTGCTTGGACGGCAATCAGAGTCTCGTTCAGGAACCCCTGTGCAACATCGCGAAGAACATCGGGCTTCTGTCGTAGGTCAATGTTTCGAATCTTCTTGGGAGCCACAAAGGCATCCGAAAGACGAGAGGCCAAAACTAGATTTGTTATGGTTCCCTTGGGAACTACAAAGTCCTTGGGCTTGCTCTTCAGGGCTTTCCGTACATCCTCTGCAACAGCAGCCGACACAATCTCACGAACTGAAACCGATGGTTCAATCTCCTTCATTCCTACGGCAGTCATAAGACCCTTGCGCAAAGGAGGTTCCATCTGCACAATCTTTGGCAACTTGTCGCTCGCAAGAATAGCTCGACCCGATGGACACTCCTCAAGTCGTGTAATAACTCCCAGCTGCTTCGGTGGCTGAATAACTGGAAGGAGTGTCTTGGGCTGTTCCAGAACAGGCTGTGATTGTACATGCTCTGCTGCTCGTGCGAGTTCCGTCTTGATGTTTGCACGCTTCTTCAGCTCCGTTCCCGCCAAGAATGTAACTTGTTGCTTAATCTTCTTCCGCTTCTCATTGTCCAGTACAGCTCGAACAACAGCGGATGCGGGTCCTCGGAAGGATGTGGGATATGCCTCAAAGGTTCGTCGCAGAACATACAACATCGAATCAACAATTGAATACTGTTCGGGCTTGTCCAAATCACGAGGGAAGCCAGACAACTTCAGAGGTTGTGACCCAAAGGAACGACGAGGAATCAACGATGGAATATGGATTTGTAGAAGCAACACAACTAAGGAAATGCCCATCGACCCCTTAATCTCCTTGTCCGCAAGTGTCTCTGCCTTTTTCGGGTCAAATTTCTCAAGGAGAAACCCTCGGCATACCTTCAACAGTGAATCAAGTGTAGCAGCTGTGGGGAGAACCTGAAGAACAGACAACAATAAATAGGCCGTCGAATCCATTGCAGCATCCAAATCGAACAAGGGCTTCAGAGCAATCAATCCCGTTGTAAAGTTCTTGACTCCCTCAGCAATTGCAATCGATTCTGGCATCACATCAGAACGACGAATAATATAGCCATTCTCATCATACTCTTCCTGGTCCACCAGTACATCGTTGTTAATGTGCTCACCGCAGAACTTGCAAACACGATTGCCTCCCAAACGAGCAGTCCATTTATCATAGAACTTCAACCGGTCCTCTGCAAGCTCTCCAGAGAGAATTGCCATTGTGTGCGCACACAGAACAAACAAGCCATCCGCATCGTTATGGATGTTGTTTGTGAAGATTGTCTCCTTTAGCAACTCCTGAATGTCCCGAATCTTGTCTTCCTTGAAACGGTGGTCATCTTCCTGAATCGCAATGATTTCTCGTCGTCGCACTGAATCCTCTTTTGTAGGTGTCTTGGTTTCCGCTACCTTCTTGACTTCAGGAACAGGATAATTCAATGACTTCAATGCCATCAGATGCTCCTTCAGAATCTCATTACCCGTTGTCTCCTTCCAAGGCTTGCGATTCTTGTACCCAAGCTGTGCTCGCTCCTGCTTGATGAATTCCAGAGGAACACAAGTGTAGTCTGCCTTGTCTCCCCTGTAGTCTCGCCGAATAAGACCCTTGACAAGGAAGTCTGAAAAACTAGTTCCAATCAATGCGCAGTTCGGGTCATCAAGAGTTGTCTCTGGGAACCGAGTCAGACCCATCCCAATACCTGGGATAGACTGAACACTTCCATTCTCAATGGAAGCAGTTTTGAGCATTTGAATAACAAGCTCTCCACCGTCCTGCTGGTTCATCAGCCAGAACCGAGGAGACAGACCAAGCTCGTATTTGGAATTGTAGGTTGATTCCAACTTCTCAGAGGGCTTGTTTTCATCAACCTTGGGGTATGGGATTTCAGCCATCGGAGGAACAACTGAGATAACTTCCACAGGAGGAAACCTTGACTTCCAAGAGGACCAAGGAATGTCTCCCAGAGCTACATCATAAATCTTCAGGAACTTCATGCCTTCTCCGTAAGGGTCAGATGTCACAGGAACAGCATGGGTCAGAATCGCGTCCAATGAGGGAACAATTTCAGACAAAGGTGATGTAGAATCCAACACAGCAGATTCGCTGCTCTTCAAGAATGGATGCTCAGGAAGTGGGTTGGGGACTTCAAGAGGACGCTTCGCAAGGTAATAACCCTTGAAGTTCATTGAGTCAGCTGTCCCCTGAACCGGCACCTTTACAATGTCGATTGTCTTGTCCTCATGAACCTGTGTTCGTGTCATCTCATACATCGGCAATGCTCGCAGAGGATGGTTGCCGGTATCATCCAAAAACTCAGTGGTGTATTGAACGGGATAAGGCTGTCCTGTTCCGATTCCCGTGTATGGCTTGGGAAGAGCAGCAAGCATACGAGTGTAAAAGTTAGGAAGTGTTACATTGTCGAACAGAGGCATCCACGATGTCCCAAACTCATAGTTCTTCACATCATCGGACGCATAGATAGGGAAAATCCAATCAAAGCGCTTTGCATAGGAGGGTTCGCGAAGCTCATATGTCTCGGCTGTCGGAACAACAAAGTCGTTATACAAATCTTCATAGCTATCCACCTTCTTTCGAATCTGGTCGAGCTGGTACTTGGTGGTTCGGCCACGGGGAATCATTCGTTCAAACGCATCCACCGACTGCTCGGACAAGGTAAAAAACCGGATTACCTCCGGGCGTTGAATTGTTTCGTCGAATTCTATATCTTCCAGCACCTGGAAGTCCGCCGGCTCAAAGGTGAAGAATTCCATTATACTGACTTGAGAACACTTTCGCATAGAGCCACCGCCTCCTGCTTGAACCTCTCTACAACCGCATCGGGTTGGAGCTTGGTCTGGAACCGAATCGTGAGCTTAGGTACGAGTGGATGACCCGCATCTCGTGAGACGAAATCAACGAGTCCAGCCGAGTAAATCATCTCCTGAGCAATCTGACCAAGCGTATATGTCTCGCCTTCCGTCTCCATTACATACCAGTTATCACCCTGTCGCTGAACGGGTGTCTTTGCCCACTCAACAACCTTGTCCTTCAGCAACTCGACTGCCTGCTTGACGAGGTCCTTGGCCTTCACTACGCCAATGCTCTCGACCCTGAAATCAAAGTGATTCGGGCGACCGTTCTCATCGCGAGAGTACGACCGCTGATAGTGGAAGTTATCAAACTCCCGCGGGTCGCCTCCCTGCGAAATCCATGATTCCTTATCAATGCTGGCACGGACAGGGTCTACGTGATTGCTAAAGGTTGAGACACAGACATGAGACATCCCCTTGGGCTCAATGCTCAAGGATGCCTTGATGTGAAGAGACTCATTCGCCTTGAGGTTCATGAAGAAGTGAGGTGTTCCGAGGTCGCGGTCCTTGAGAACGATATCCCTGCGAGGACCTTGCACCACAAAGTCATCGCTGGTAACCTCGCGAGGGTCAGGACTGGGGAGGAATCGTAGCTCAATCTTGGTGTCGCGAAGAATGCCCGTCTCTTCAGGTCGTACATCAATCGGTAGCATCTCAACCCGGTGATGAATCATCTCGTGAGTGAGCTGGCTATTGTTGTCGAGGATCTCAATGTTGGACATAAACACGACGGGAAGTTCCGTCAGGCAGATGCGTCGTAGTGCATTTACAAATCCAATTGGAACATTCTTAAGCTCTGCGTCGAGTGCGTATCCATTAAGGCTGTTGCGAATATTCTCCATACTTGTGTATTGTCTCGTTAATGTTCAATTCGTTTTCTCCCTAATTCCAGTAATGAACAATCAGCCCATTTTGTTTTACAGCACGCGTTGCACTCATAGCCAGCAGATTATCGGTACACTCAAGGCTATGAACAAGGAAAGCCTATGTCGGCTGTACCCGATTGACGGAAAGGGTCGCCATGAGCTTCCTGCGTTTCTCAAGAGTGTTCCTACACTCTATGTCCCCACAACGAAGGATACC
>Ga0247722_10000585_pt1 | contig 21728 bp, 17 predicted proteins | sample MSEWelMarce3H_FC_FD_189094 | JGI IMG/M metagenome (GOLD analysis project Ga0247722, IMG submission 189094) | Subsurface sediment microbial communities from gas well in West Virginia, United States - MSEEL Well Study Marcellus 3H_FC | ecosystem: Environmental > Terrestrial > Deep subsurface >... | reverse complement strand
CAATTGAAATTGACTTACAATAAAGCACGTCAAGCTGCAATTACAAACGAGATCTTAGAAATTGTTGGTGGAGCAGAAGCTTTAAAAGGATAAAATAAAAAATTATTTTTATATAAAGAGTCACGTTATGCGTGACTCTTTTTTTTAATTTTATAATTAAATATTTATAATGAAAATACTACAATTAGAAACAGTTTCAGAAATGGTTGCGCAAATTGAAACCATTCATTTTTTGTACCCAAACATGACCGTTGAAACCTATGAATCGTACTTAAGTAATATGTTACCAAATGGTTACAAACAAGTAGCTGTTTTCGAAAATGATCAGTGTATTGGGCTATCAGGTTTCTGGTACAATACTAAGTTATGGACTGGGCCATATTTAGAAATCGACAATTTCATTGTACATCCAGATCACAGAAAAAAAGGAATTGGTAAAATAATTACCGATTTTATTGATTCTAAAGCAAAAGAACTTTCGTGTACTTGCATTGTTTTAGATGCTTTCACAGGCAATTTCCCTGCCCATCGATTTTATTACAATCAAGGGTATGAACCACGAGGATTTCATTTTATCAAAACAATAGATGAAAACGGATTTTCGTAATTAAGTTAAATTAATTATCGGATTTGTACCATTCTGCAAATGAAGTTTCTGTTTCTTGTAGTTTTAATGAATGCAATTCAATTCCTTGAGGCAATCTATTTTTTATTCTATTGGCAAAATCGACAACCATATTTTCGCTTGTAGGTTGATAATCCACTAGAATAACATGGTGATCACGAGATTGTAATTCCTTTGCCAACTCAATGTGAGGCGTATTTTTATTAAATACTGTTGCATGATCAAATTGATCTACGATTTCCTCTTTTACAATTTTTTTTAAATCGGTGAAATCGATAACCATTCCGAATTTAACATTTGAATTATCGGTAATTGGTTTTCCAATAACCGTTACAGACAATTTATAGCTATGCCCATGCACGTTTTTGCATTTTCCATCATAGCCATATAAAGCATGACCGGTTTCAAAATTAAATTGTTTGGTAATTCTGATATTGCTCATTTATAAAGTATTTGAATGCAAATTTAGTAAATTGTAATCATTCTGCTTTCAAAAATAGAAGTTGCTTTATATAAAAGTAAAATAATGTATATTTGTGCAAGCAGGGGGATTAGCTCATTTGGCTAGAGCGCTACGCTGGCAGCGTAGAGGCGATCGGTTCGAATCCGATATTCTCCACAACATATTTGGCGATTTATTAAATTTTCACTTATAATTTATCATTTCTATAAATTAAATAAGCCAATATAATTATTCTAATATCTTATTAGCTATACAACACCACAACATTTTTTTTAAAATATTTACAATTTTCCAATTGCAAGTATTTTCTAAAGATAATATTGCTTATTTTATTGGTTTGCTTTGTTAAGTACATAAATATGTATAGTTTTTATATAATTCAAATCAATTCAAATCATAGATTAGTTTCCTAAATTAGACTTTTTAATTATATTATCATTTTATGAAAAAAGTTATTACACTACTCTTTTTGATTTTATCTGTTTCATTGTATTCTCATAATACCTCAAAAACACCCAGTCTTCCCCCAGCTTTAGTATTAAGTTATACCGCTACAAATCCTACATGTCCTGGGTTGAATAATGGCGCAATCTATGGAACAGTAACGGGAGGGAATTTGCCGTATTCCAATTTTTCATTATCAAATGGTACAACCACTTTAACAAGCGCTACAGGAGTTTTTTCTAATTTAGCTCCGGGGACTTACACGCTTTCTATATCAGATGTTTTTTCAACGGTTACTCAACCCAACATTATCCTAATTGCTCCTAGTGATTTATCGATAAGCGCACCGGCAACAATTTGTTCTGGAACACCAACTACTCTTTCTGTGAGTGGAAATGCAACTGTTTTTCTTTGGACAGCATCGCCACCAGACGCTAGTTTAACTTCTGCAAATAATACAAGCGCATCTCCGGTGGTTAGTCCTACGCAAACCACAACCTACACGGTTACTTCTGCAGGGAATTCACCGTCAGCAAATATGGTTACAAATGGTAATTTTTCACAAGGAAATCTAGGGTTTACTTCAGACTATTTGTATATTGCAAATGCCGGAACCTCTGGAGTTCAACGCGCCTATGGAGTAGTAACTACTGCCAATGCTTGGTTTCAGTTTTTCCCGAGTTGTAATATTGAGCATACTACCGGAACAGGGAAAATGATGGTTATTGATGGTTCTACAATTAATGCTGGAACTGATAAAGTTTGGGCTCAAACAATTACTGTACAGCCCAATCAAACGTATACTTTTTCCTATTGGGTGCAAACCGTGGCATTGCCGAATCCAGCCAATTTAGAAGTAAGAATTAACGGAGTTGTTGTTGGAACCGATCTAGCTCCTTCTTCAGAATGCAACTGGTCTTTAAGAACATATACTTGGAATTCAGGGACTTCAACTTCAGCTCAAATTGCTATTTATGACAAAGTGGTAGCATCTGCAGGTAATGATTTTGCACTAGATGATATTTCATTTACAACCAATGTAGTTTGTAATTTATCAAAAACAGTTGTAATCACAGTTACACCAAGAATAACTCCAACATTTAACGCTGTAAACCCGATATGTGTTGGAGCTACATTATCCCCATTACCTACAACCTCCAATAATTCAATAACAGGAACATGGTCGCCAGCGCTTAATAATTTAGCAAGTACAACCTATACATTCGTTCCAACTTCAGGGCAATGTATTGCAAATGCAACCTTAACAATTACGGTGAATCCAATAGTAACGCCATTATTTACTTCGATAAATCCAATTTGTTCAGGCGCCACATTATCGCCATTACCCACAACTTCCAATAATTCAATTACAGGCACATGGTCACCAGCGTTAAATAATTTAGCAACTACAACCTATACTTTTAATCCATCAAACGGCCAATGCGCAACAAATGGAAGTATTAGTATTAGCGTGATTCCAAATCTAACTCCAACATTCACTCAAGTTCCTACTATATGTTCTGGAGCTGCATTGTCGGCTTTACCTACAATTTCTAATAATTCAATCACTGGAAACTGGTCGCCAGCATTGAATAATTCGTCAACCACTACATATACTTTCACACCAAGTAGCGGACTATGTGCTACAACCGCCACGATGACAATTACCGTAACTCCTTTCCCTGAGTTTACTATTACTAAGGGTTGCGACGGAAGTAATTTTGTATTGAGCGCTGTGGGAATTGGAACTTTAAATGCGAGTTACATATGGTACAATAATTTGCATCAAAATATTGGGACTTCACCTTCAATTAGAATTACTACTGAAGGAAATTATAGTTTAGAATTATCAAATAATGGATGTAGCGAGGAAAAACCAATTTCAGTCAATAATATTAAATGCACCATTCCAAAAGGAATTTCTCCTAATGGCGATGGCAATAATGATATTTTTGATTTGAGTAACTTAAATGTTCAAAAACTTCAAATTTTTAATCGATATGGAATTGAAGTCTATTCTAAAAGTGATTATACCAATGAATGGACCGGAAAATCAAATTCTGGAGCCGAATTGCCCGACGGAACCTACTATTTTGTAGTTCAATATACAAATGGGAAAACCAAAACGGGTTGGGTTTATATCAATAAATAATCATAGCAATTACTTCTTCGAAATGAAAAAAATACTTTTAACAGCGCTACTACTTTTCTTGACTTCTATAAATGTCAATGCACAACAATCACCACATTATACACAATACATGTATAATATGAACATAATTAACCCAGCTTATGCAGGATCAAAGGAGAATTTATCTTTTGGATTACTTTACAGAAAACAATGGTTAGATATTGAAGATGCCCCAACAACTTTTTCACTTTCGGGATCGGCACCTGTTGGGAAAAATGTTGGAATAGGATTGTCTATAATTTCAGATAGAATTGGTCCAGTTGACGAAAATAATATTTATGGTGATTTTTCATATACTTTAAATTTAGGTGGCGAACACCGATTGGCTTTAGGTTTAAAAGCTGGAGTTACAATTCAAAAAATAGGTTTGTTTAGCGACATTAACAGTTCGCTTCAACAACAAGGTGATGGTGCTTTTGCGCAAGATTCAAACACATCAAATCTTAATTTTGGAACGGGAATTTTCTATTATACCAACAAATATTATTTTGCTGCTTCAATTCCAAATATGCTAAATAAACCTCATTTAAATAACGATGGTAATTTTTATCTTGAAAAGAAAGTGCCACATTATTTTATTACCGGAGGCTATGTATTTGATTTAAATCCAAATTTAAAATTCAAGCCTTTTACAATGGTAAAATCGGCATATAATACCCCAATATCACTTGATGTTTCTGCCAATTTCTTATATGCAGAAAAATTTGAAATGGGAGCTACTTATAGACTACAAGACTCGTTTGGCGCTATGGTAAATTACACAATCACGCCTTCTTTAAGAATAGGATACGCCTATGATCATATTATTTCAAATTTGAAAGTAACCACGCCTTCATCCCATGAAATCATATTATTATTTGATTTAAATTTCCCAAACAAAGTATCTCAGTCTCCAAGATTTTTCTAACCTAAAGCATCCAAGTAATGAAAAAAATATATATAATATTAATTTTAGTTTTAGCGAGTTCCCTAATTTCTGCCCAAAACAAAGACACACAAATTGCGGATAAGCTTTTTAAAAAATTTGAATTTATTTCAGCGGCAGAATCCTATCTTAAATTAGTTGCTTCTAATAACGCAGATGGATATGTTTATAGTCAATTAGGAGATTGCTATTTTAACATTTATAATACTAAAGAAGCGGCTAAATGGTATGCAAAAGCTATTGCAAAAAAGCAAGATTCTGAATTATATTATCGATATGCACAAATGCTTAAAGCAAATGGTAATTATGCGGAATCAAACAAGCAAATGCAAAAGTTTTCCGAAATGCAGCCTAATGATTCAAGATCCAAAATATTCAATGAAAACCCAAATTATGTTCCAGTTTTATTAGACCAGCGAAAATCTTTTGATGTTAAATCAATTGATATTAATTCTGATAAATCTGATTTTGGAGCTTTATTAATGGACAATACTATTTATTTTACAAGCGCTAGAAATTCAAATAGCAAAATTTATAGCTGGACAAAAGAACCCTTTTTAGACATCTTTAAAGCCAATCTAAATGAAGACGGAACTATTAGCAACATTTTACTTATTAAAGAGATAAACTCAAAATACCATGATGGCTCAGTATCAATAAGCCGGGACGGAAGTACAATGTATTTTACAAGTGATAGTTTTAGAGAAAACTCTTTTGAAAAAGACAAAGCTAGTAAGTTAAAGTTGGGCAGAAACAATATTTTTAGCGCAAAATTCGTTAATGGTAAATGGGATGAAATTACCTCGTTGCCATTTAATAGTAAAGATTATTCTACAGGAAACCCTAGCATAAGTAAAGACGGAAAAACGCTATATTTTTCATCAAATATGCCCGGTAGTATTGGAGGTGTAGACATTTGGAAAGTAGCAATTTCTGAAACAGGAAGTTATGGAACGCCTGAAAATTTAGGCAAAAGTGTAAATACGGAAGGAAACGAGAGCTTTCCATTTATTACATCTGATAATGTACTTTATTTTTCTTCAGATGCCAAACAAGGATTAGGCGCGATGGACGTTTATAAAATCGATTTAACTAAAAATTCAGAGGCAAAAAATCTTGGGAAACCTGTAAATAGTGAAAAAGATGATTTTGCCTTCACAATCAATGAAAACAAAAACATTGGGTTTGTTGCAAGTAATAGAAACGGAAATGACGATATTTTTAAATTAATTCCTGTTTGTAATTATGAAGTAAATGCGATTGTGACCAATGCTAATTCGGGCGAAATTTTAGCTGAAGCCAATGTTTCTATTTTAGATGATAAAAGCAACATAATTTCAACTATAAAATCGAATAACAAAGGAGAAGTTTCATTCACTGTAGATTGTGAAAAAACCTTTACGATTCAAGCGATTAAAGACGGTTTTGAAGGCAACTCATTTGCAGTAATAGCTAGTAACAAAAAGGGCGGGAGTATTAAAATTGACGCTGTATTAAAGCCAATTTCAGAAATAATTACTGAAAAAGAAGTGAAGCTGAATCCAATATTCTTTGAATATAATAACAGCAATATTACACAACAAGGCGCATTTGAGTTGGACAAATTAGTTCAAATAATGAAAAATAACGAAAAGTTAATTATATTTGTAAAGTCACACACCGATAATAGGGGTACCGATGAATTTAATTTACTTTTGTCAGATAAACGCGCAAAATCAACTATTCAATATGTAATTTCTAATGGGATTGATCCAAATAGAATTTCCGGAAAAGGATTTGGCGAAACAGAACCAAAAGTAGATTGCAAAGAAAATTGTACTGAAGAAGCGCATGAACAAAATCGACGTTCAGAATTCTTAATAGTGAAATAATATAAACAACCAGAATGCAACCCAATAAAATGAAAAAAAATATTAAGCTTTTACTTTTTTCAATTTTAATATCCTTTTTCACTACTATTTCAGCGCAAACACTGATAAACGGTAATTTTGAATCAGGAGGAAACGGGGTTGGGTTTTTAATTAATGGCGCTGGATACACCCAAATTAACCCTACAACTGGCTCAAGTACTTCGGGTAATTATGCAATTACTACTAATCCTCAATTATTAAATAGCAACTTTATTTCCGGTGGAGACCATACTTCGGGATTTGGAAGGATGTTAGTTATAGATGGCAATACTGTCCCAAATTCGAGACTTTGGTCATCAACTTCAACCGGTGGAGCATTGACAGGTTTCACAGCAGGAAGTGTTTATACTTTTAGTTATTGGATAAAATCGGTTTCAAATGATGTAACCAATAATGCAACACAAGCAAATATTAATGTGTTTTTTGTAAATGCCTCTAATGTAAATCCCGCAAGTACCAATAGTTATGCGCCACTTCCAAGTCAAGGGTGGACACGAGTAAGTTATACTTTTACAGCCACGGCAAATAATGCTCTAATAGAATTAAGAAATAATAATTTAAGTGTATTAGGGAATGACTTTGCACTAGATGATTTTGCTATTACACCAGGAGCACTTCCTTTAACATTATCACAAACTTCCATTAATCCAACTTGCCCAACGTCATTAAACGGGTCAATTAGAGGAGTTGGTGCCGGAGGAATTTTTCCATATTCTTATTCGTTAGTATCAAGTTTAGGCACAACTTCAAATGGAACGGGAGTTTTTAGTAATTTACCTGCGGGAACTTATACACTTTCAATTCAAGACGCAGCTGGAGCAATGGTTGCACCAATTATTGTGATATTGACCCCGCCAAATGATATTGTTATTAGTGCACCAGCCACCATTTGCGAAGGCTCCTCAACCAATTTATCTGTTGTTGGAAGCCCAGACCCCTATTTTTGGACCGCAAACCCTCCTGATCCAAGTTTAACAGTACTGAACAATACAAGCACAAACCCAACAGTGAGCCCTACTACAACTACCACCTATACTGTTACTTCTGGAATACCTGCCAATCCAACAAATCTCGTTATTAACGGAGATTTTTCTATGGGAGATTTTGGATTTATAACTGATTATATAAATTACCTTCCTGGAACCGTACCTGCTTCAGGAGTTCAGGGTGCTTATGGAGTGGTAACCAATCCAAGAAGTTGGTTTACTCCATTTTCTCCATGTACAGACCACACTTCTTCAGGAGGAAATATGTTAGTTGCCGACGGCTCTACAACAGGAACAGCTAGAATTTGGTATTCACCAGCGCCTATTACAGTTATACCTGGAAAAAATTATACATTCAGTTATTTTTTAACAGCTGTAGTTAGTGGTGGCCCAGCAAAATTAGAAGTATTAATTAATAATGTTCCCATAGGCCCTATAGCAACCGCTCCATCTAGCCCATGTGTTTGGGATGAACATTCTTATGTATGGAATTCAGGAGCCAATACCTCCGCAATAATTAGTATTATTGATAGAGAAACTTTTGGTAATAATGATTTTGCAATTGATGATCTTTATTTTAGAGAAACACCGACATGTACCTATCAAAAATCAGTAACTATTACTGTTAATCCAAATCCTGCTCCTACAATTGGGACAATTACTCACCCAACTTGTTCTACAACTGGAAGTGTTGTATTAAGTGGATTACCATCAGGAAACTGGACCATAAATCCTGGAGGAATTACGGGAAATACTTCTTCAGTTACAATATCAAATCTAACACCAGGCACCTATAATTATACAGTTACCAATGCTGCAAATTGTACTTCTCTTCCAGTTAGAGTAGATATAAATCCAATTCCAAATATCGTAACACCAACATTTAATGCAATTGCACCAGTTTGTGTTGGCACTACCATTACGCTTCCTTTAGTTTCCACAAATGGAGTTAATGGTACTTGGTCACCGGCATTTAATCCTAATGCTACTACAACTTATACATTTACACCAAACCCTGGAGAATGCGCAACTACCGCAACAATGCAAGTGGTAATTACTCAGATTCCTTCGGTTGTAGCTACTCCTATTACGGAAACAATTTGTTCATTACAGTCAACAGGAATTTCATTATCAAGTTCAATGTCTGGAACTACTTTCAGTTGGACTACAACTGCAACTGATGTTTCAGGGGACTCTTCAGGAACAGGAAATGTGATTTCACAGGTATTAACATCAACAGGAACTTTAGTTGGAAATGTTCAATATTCAATTACCCCAACAAACAATAGTTGTTCAGGTTCGCCAATAAATGTCACTGTATTGGTCACTCCAAAACCAACATTAACAGCGACCGCAGTTTCCAATTCAATTTGTTCCGGGAGTGCAACAGCTATTAATTTAGTTGGATCAATGCCCAATACTAATTTTAGTTGGAATTTAATTCAAAACAATGTAACCGGCGGAACAATTGGAACGGGAAATATAATAGCTCAAACATTAAACACGATTACCAATTCTTCAGGCGAGGCAGTTTATGCAATTACTCCAATAGTAAATGGTTGTCGAGGAATTACTACTACTGTTTCTATAATTGTAAATCCAATTCCGGCAGCAATAATCAATCCTGCAGCGGGTCAAACACTTTGCTCAGGAGAAACTACCGCGATATCTTTTTCGAGCCCTGTTATAAACACTACTTTTGATTGGACTGTAAATCAAACAAATTTAACTGGAACTTCACCAGGTACTGGAACCTCGATTGCTCAAATTCTATCGGTGGTACTACCATCTTTAGGTACCGCAACCTATGAAGTTACACCAACCTCAAACGGATGTGTTGGAACCCCAGTTCAAGTTTCTGTAAATGTAAAACCAATCCCAGATTTTTCATCTGTTCCAACTCAAGCTCCAATTTGCTCAGGCGATAGTACTTCAATTGCCTTGACTCCAAGTTTAACCGGAACCCTATTATCATGGACAGTAGTTCAAAACGGAGTTAGGGGTGGTTTAGCAGATTCAGGAACTTCAATAGTTCAAGTATTAGAAACAACAGGATCTAATGCAGGAGATGCAATTTATACCATTACCCCTGAATTAAATGGATGTGTGGGTGCTCCAATTTCGGTAACTGTAATTGTAAATCCATTGCCTCGACCTTCATTAACAGGAGGAAATATTTGCGTTGATGCATTAGGAGTTGCCTTTACAACTTACACATTAAATAGCGGTCTAAATAATACCGATTATACATTTCAGTGGTATTTAAATGGCGTTTTACAAAATTTATCAAACGGGAATACTTTTGTGGCTTCAGCGGCGGGTAATTATTCTGTAATTGCAACGAATGTATTAACTGGTTGTTTTTCTTCTAGTGTTTTTGCAACAGTTACTTCATCACTTCCAGCAACAAGTATTTCTGCAGTAGGAACCTTTGCATTTGATCAAAACGCTTCAATAACAGTAACTGCGTTAGTTCAAAATCCAAACTATCAATACTCCCTAGATTATGGTGCTCTACAGTTTTCAAATGTATTTACTAATGTAAATCCTGGAAGCCATCTAGTTACCGTTACCGATACAAATGGTTGTACTAATTTAAGTACGAATGTATTTATTATTGGTTATCCAACTTTTTTTACTCCTAATAGCGATGGGTTTAATGATTATTGGAATGTGATTGGTATGGAGAATCAACCAACAGCCAAAATCTATATTTTTGATCGTTATGGAAAGCTAATGAAACAAATAAGCTCTAAGAGTTTAGGATGGGATGGTACTTATTTAGGCTCACCAGTTCCCTCATCAGATTACTGGTTTACCATTGAATACATTGAACCATTAACCACCGATGTTAAAGTATTTAAATCCCATTTTTCATTAAAAAGGTAAACCTAAAATCATTAAAAATAAGCTCTAAGCTGAATGTTTCCTGTGTGGATTGCAATGCTGCTTTCGCTTTTTCTACCTTGATAATTTAAATTAATATCTAAATAATCAGTTAGGTTTTTCTGAATCAGTAAGCGCCAAGTAATATTAGAACCCGGCTGTAAACCTTCCAACATTTCATAGGCAACCGGAGTTAAACTACTTCCTACAAAACTATTTTCATACATAGAAAATTCGCCGTTCATGGTTAGTTTTTTTTCTGAAGCATAGTTAAAAGAAGTCCCAAATCGGCTTTGAGCCAATGTTTCTAAGGATCCAATTTTGTTTTTCTTACTTTGATATTCATAAAACAAATCCCAACTCGCATTTTTTGAAAACAAATAGGAAATTTTTGGAGCCAACTGATACCCATTTAAGAGATAGTTTCTTGCTGAATAATTTTCCGATGTCATTTCTGAATTTATAGTTTTCGAACCCAAATTTAGAAGCCAATTTTTTTCGTATAAATGAGTATATTGCAATTGATGCGATTGATTTGAATTTTCTTGAGAACCTACCGAAAGCAAGTTTTTAATTCTACCCATTAGATAAGTATAGGTCATAGAATGCTTTTGTTTGCCCCTGTTAAAAAACAAACTATTTCTAAAACTTGAATTTAATCCCAATAAATTAGTATCATTGGAGCTAAATGGATTAAAATCGAAATCATCACCAAGACGTTTTATTTTTCGTTCACCCACAAAAGCAGTTTGATTGTAGAAATAAGATAAAAAGCGTTTCAGTCCAGTTTCATTTTGCCATTGGCTCATATTAATTGTCACCGATTGTGAGAATTTATTTTGATGTGTTTTTAGGTAAACTTGGTTCGGTAAAAAGATCCTGATGTATTTTGCTTGGTCTATAAAAACAGCTACTTGAAACTCTTCTAAGTCTTGAATTCCATTGTTGTTATAATCACTCCAAGAGTAAATCCCGCGTCCCGGCTCAACCTCAAGGTAGGTAAATTCTTGTTGTGCAATCGCCCCTGAATTGGTTTCATATGCTGTTGTGAGCTGAATTAATTGATTATAAAAACGATCATTATATAACACTCTAGAGTTTAATGAAGGCTCAGCAGTTCGTGATAAATCAGTAAATTTTAAATTTCTATAATTCACAAATACCGATAAATCACGGGTGTCTGTTTTTATTAATTTGGATTTTAAATAATAGGATTGTGAGTTATTCACTCGTTTTAAAATTCCGCTTTGAATACTATCATTCGACCTATTTAAATAACCCAATTCCACAAAAACTTTCGTGCTATCTCCACGACCAATAAACCCGCCAAATTCAGTAAATTTTTGACTCAAAGAAGAAAACAAGTTGGTTGACTTCAATTTTTCCTGATTGTCTTCTAATCGTATTGTTGCTCCCGCCCAATTTTTCTTAAAATGATATTTTATCTGGGTTTGATTTCGAATAAAAACCGAAGTTGAATAATTACTTTCACTTTTCAAAAAGCTGCCTTTATTTTGAATGTTCCATTTTTTCAAATTGACATTTCCATTCAATACTTGACGAGTCCCCGAAAAGCTATCTTTAAATCCTAAATTTTCAAATTGATAGGTAATTGCTCCTTTTTCGGGAAGGTTAAAATGCAATCCTGAAACAAGATAACTCTGCGTCCCAAATGGATTATTTAAATTCCAATCTCTATCAAATTCAATGGTAAACAATCGCTCAATAGTTCTATATTGATTTTGAATTAATTGATAATTTGCAAAAAAATCCAGTTTCCATTTTTTAGAAAACAAGCGTTGTTTGAAGTTTATTTTTCCTGCAACACCATGATTGTCAGAATCATCAATGGAAGAAAATAAGTTATTATCGTTATTGCTCACGCCAATTTCAAAATCCACACTAGTTTTTTCAGACGGGTTAAATTTTCCTAAAACAGTTGCAATTTGAAGTTCTGTTGGTGCAATTAATTTTACAATTGGTTCATAATTTCCCTGTGGAATTCCATTTAAAGGAGCTACATAACGGTATATTTTCCCAATTGCCGAAGAACTTGATAATTCATAGTTTCCCAAATTATTTCCTACAAGTGAAAATTTCACATTGTACAATTCATCAGTTGAAACGTTAGAATATACAAACACAGAAATTCCATTAACGATCGTTTTTTTATAAAGAATTTTATTTTCCGAATAGCTGTCTAGATAAGCGGATGGTGCCGACATTAAATTTTGGTTGTCACCAGCATTTGCTAATGTTTGAACTTGATCTGTAGATAAATTTTGCTGTAAAGGTTGGTTTTTCATATCATTTTCAGAATATAAAAAACCTCCAATACTCCATTTTTCATGCTCTTGTGTAGCTCCCGCATAAGTAATAAAACTGGTGTAATTTCTATCTGAATATTGGTATTCTATAGAAATTCTCATTTCCGATGTAATAGGAAATATGGAAGTAAATTTAATTTCACCGGCGTTATAATCGATAATGTAATCGCTATTTTCCCCTCGAGTTAGTAGAATTCCATTTACAAAAACGCGTTCAGAACCCGAAACGACCAAAACGTATAATTCTCCATTTGCACCTCGTAATTTATAGGGCCCTTGGTTTCCTTCTTGACCTACAAAAGTGCTTTTTGCATATTTCCCCCTTACTAATGCAGCCGCACCAAACACCGTAGTTTTCGAACTGGTGTTCCCAAATTCAAAACGCGACGACAAACCCTGAACTTTTTTATTGAAATTTAAAAATTTCGAATTTCTATTTTCTAAAAACAAATCTCCGGCTCTAACATTCCATTTATCCGAACTTAATTCGATAAATATTTGATCAAATTCATCTAGTCTCTGAGAATATCCTCCCTCTTGCAAGGGGATATTGTTGTCTTGAATGGAAGCTCTTAAAGTAACTTTATCGGATATTTTCCCCGAAATTTGAAGGTCAAGGGCAGAATTTAAAACAGAGTTTTGGTTGTTACCAATAGTTATTCCACGAGTTAAACTTCCGGAAGTTGTCAATCCGTCAAAAGGGACATATTTTTTTTTGTTGGCAAAATTTACTTTGTATAAATCTCCTAAAGTTGCATCGTTACTAACCACTCTACTTCTATCGTATATACTGTATTCTTTAGTTAAAAAATCAGGAAATTTTAGAAACCGAACGGTTAAAGTGTCATTATAATTGGGAAAATCGGGACTAAATGTAAGAAGACTTTTTTGGAAATTGATCTTATAAAATGAAGTATCAATGGATTTTCCTTTGTTATTTTCTAATTTAAAAAAACTAGAATTTAAACTCACGCTGTCCAGCTGAACTCCGTTTTTTGAAGCTACTATTTTTTTGGTTTTATAATGCGTGGAAAATTCTTGAGCCCTTAGCCCTGAGAAGGAGATCAATAATAACAAGTAAAATAAATTTCTCAACATAACTAGTATAACGCACAGACATCAAAAGTAGTGTGTTTTGTTTGAAAAAGCCAAGATTTGAATTTTCAATAACGCAATCGCTATTTTAATTTTCCTCTTTTGTGATAATTTGCATGGTTTCGCGACTCACTTGTTTCAATAAAACCAACTTGTTTTTTTCAACAATTTGTGCTGCTTTTTGATCAAAATGACGAATGGTGAAAAGAGATACATTTTCGTTATAGGAGATTTTAAACTTCTTCGAAAGGATCGATTTTAGTGCGTTAAAATTTCCGAATTTATCGTCAATACAAACAGAAAAACTAATTGCCGAATTTTGAATCAAACTCACTTTCATCTTATATTGATGTAAAAGCGCAAATATTTCACTGATGTTTTCCTCCATTATAAATGAAAAATCTATTGAAGAAAGGGAAAGTAACAATTGGTTTTTCTTTAAAATAAAGCAAGGTAAATGAGGTTCTAAATCCGCACCTTTAGAAACGCTTGTTCCTGGTAAAGTAGGATTTATAAATGACTTTACAAATAATGGAATTTCTTTTTTTTGTAGCGGCTGAAGCGTTTTTGGGTGAATTACCGTTGCTCCGTAAAACGCTAATTCAATGGCTTCACGATAAGAAATCTGATTTAATAACCTCGCATTTTCAAAATAACGAGGATCGGCATTCATCACTCCAGGAACGTCTTTCCAAATCGTTACACTTTCAGCATTTAGGCAATAAGCAAAAATCGCAGCGGTATAATCGGAACCCTCGCGGCCTAAAGTGGTGGTGAAATTATTTTCATCTGAACCTAAAAACCCTTGAGTAACGTTCAGAATTTTTTTCTTTACATTTTTTGAAATTAATTTTTGTGTGGTATCCCAATCCACATTCGCATCACGGTAATTGTTATCAGTTTTAATTAAATTTCTTACATCAATCCATTGGGTTTTAATCCCCATGAATCCCATATAGTGACTGATAATTGTTGTAGAAATTAATTCGCCAAAACTCACAATTTGATCGTAAACAAAATTATAATTAGGAGATTTATTCTGACTTATAAAATGATCTAATTCTGAAAACAATAAATTTACATCTTTAAAAACAGCATTTTTATCGTCTTCAAAAAGATCTAAAAGAATTTGATTGTGATACTTTTTTACTTCTTGAATTGAAGATTGCAGCTCAGGAGATTTTTCAAAATAGTTTTTAATAACTACTTCAAGCGCATTTGTAGTTTTCCCCATAGCAGAAATTACTAACAAAACATCCTCAAAACCAACAGTTTGCAAAACACTGTGAACGTTTCTAATTCCTTCAGCATCTTTTACCGATGCGCCACCAAATTTAAATATTCTCATTTCTTAAGATAATTTTATTTTGTTTTTCTCTAAAAAAGCGTCAATTCCTTTTTCGTCCATTTGGGCCACTAACCAATCTTTAAAAACCTTAGCGCCTGATTTTTCGTAAAATTCAATCGCAGGAGTATTCCAATCCAATACATTCCATTCAATTCTTCGAACGCCATCACATTTGCCTTGAGCAATCACCTCGGAATACAATTTAAATCCCAAACCAGAACCTCGTTTTTCTTCCTTAACAATCAAATCTTCAAGGTGAATTGTCTTACCTTTCCAAGTTGAATATCGGTAATAATACAACGCCATTCCAATAATTTCTTCCTTTTCTTCGGCAATAAAAGTATGAAACAATGGGTTTTCTCCAAATCCATCGCGCTCTAAATCGGCAACAGTTACAACAACTGCATTAGGTTCTTTCTCAAAAGTGGCTAGCTCTTTTATGAGTCCCAAAACCGCTGGCATGTCTTCAATTCTTCCTTTTCTAATGTCCATTAAATAATCTTATAGGTGTAGAATTCTTAATTTTAAATTGGTTAAAAAACAGTTTTAAAATTTAAATTGCTAATTAAACAGCAAATATACAAATCTGATAAACTATCTGATAAATTTAGGTGCATTATAACAAAAATAACGATATTTGTTGAAAATTAACTACAACGTTATAGTAATGGAACAACGCAATAGAACACTGGGAGAATTTATTATAGAAAACCAAAATTCGTTTCAATATTCATCAGGGGAATTGTCAAGAATTATCAATTCTATTCGATTAGCTGCTAAAGTCGTAAACTATAAAGTAAATAAAGCCGGATTAGTAGATATTGTAGGTGCTGCAGGCGAGCAAAATATTCAAGGCGAAGACCAACAAAAGCTTGATGTTTATGCTAATGAGATTTTCATTCAAACACTAATTAATCGAGAAATTGTTTGCGGGATTGCTTCCGAAGAAAACGATGAATTTATTACCGTTGCAGGAAATGACAATTGTCATAATAACAAATATGTAGTGCTAATGGATCCGCTTGACGGGTCTTCAAATATCGATGTGAATGTTTCATTAGGGACCATTTTTTCAGTATATCGTAGAGTTTCACCAGTGGGTACACCCGTCACTATGGAGGATTTTCTTCAACCAGGAATCAATCAGGTTGCTGCCGGTTATGTAATTTATGGCACATCAACCATGCTAGTTTATACTACTGGCGACGGCGTGAACGGATTTACATTGAACCCTGCGATTGGAACCTTTTATCTTTCTCATCCTAATATGAAATTTGCCGATAACGGAAATATTTATTCTATAAATGAGGGAAATTACATCCATTTTCCGCAAGGAGTAAAAGATTATATTAAATATTGCCAAACCGAAGAAGGTGACAGGCCCTATACTTCAAGATATATTGGTAGTTTGGTTTCCGATTTTCATAGAAACATGATTAAAGGGGGAATTTACATTTATCCAACGAGTTCAAAATCGCCAAAAGGAAAATTACGGTTGTTATACGAATGCAATCCAATGGCTTTTATTGCCGAACAAGCTGGCGGAAAGGCTTCGGATGGATTTACTAGAATCATGGAAATTCAACCAAAAGAATTGCATGAAAGAGCACCATTTTTCTGTGGAAGCAGCAATATGGTCAATAAAGCGGAAGAATTCATGCATCTTGCAAAATTGAGTAAATATTAATTTCTGAATTTTATTATTAAGCTATAGCAAAAATCCGTTTCTATTATTTTCAAAATAATTCGTAAGTTTGACATTCATTAAATCTCTAAAACATTACCTATGTCGGATTTTTGGATTTACTTCGAAGTTGGAATGCGTCATGTATTAAACCTATTTTCCTACGATCACGTAATGTTCTTGATTGCGTTAAGCGTTCCATATGTATTTAAAGATTGGAAAAAAGTCTTGCTTTTAGTTTCCCTTTTCACCGTTGGTCACACACTTGCAATGTTACTTTCAGTTTATGAAATTATTGTTGTAAAAGTGGATATTATTGAATTTTTAATACCAATCACGATATTAATCACAGCCTTTTTTCACCTATTTACAGCTGGGAAATCAGCTAAAAATGAAAGTATAAACAGTATTGGGGTTATCACGTTATTCTTTGGAATTATACATGGATTAGGATTTGCAACGTATTTCAAATCAATTATTGGTGGAGCCTCAGACTCGAAATTGCTTCCCCTTTTAGAATTTGCTACAGGAATTGAAGTTGCACAGATTATAGTTGTTTTTGCAACATTAATAGCAGCTTATTGTGCGCAAACACTTTTTAGATTTTCAAAAAGAGATTGGACTTTAGTAATGTCTTCATTTGTAATTGGAGTAGTTTTGCCAATGATAATTGAAAGTAAAATTTGGATTAGATAAAATGGAAAAAACGAAATTAAATAAATACGATAAAGCCTATCTTAGAATCGCATCAGAATGGGGACAACTTTCCTATTGTAAACGACGTCAAGTGGGAGCCATAATTGTTCGCGATAAAATGATTATTTCTGATGGATATAACGGAACACCATCTGGGTTTGAAAATTGTTGTGAAGATGAAGAAGGGTTAACCCAATGGTTTGTTCTTCACGCTGAAGCAAATGCGATTTTAAAAGTAGCTCGTTCAACTCAAACTTGCGATGGAGCAACGCTATATGTTACCCTTTCGCCATGTAAAGAATGCAGTAAACTTATTCACCAATCTGGGATTAAAAGAGTTGTTTATCAAAATGGATACCGCGACGATTCGGGACTTCAATTTTTGATAAAAGCAGGAATAGAAGTAGAACAAATTTCGGATTTAGATTAATAAATGAAAATCAACCCCAACTATTACCCTGTTTTATTTTTTGGAACTTTAGCATTAGGAATACTGCTTGGGGCAACTCTTAATTTTCCACAGCAAGGTAATTTATCCGCTTCTGATAACCATAGAAATAAGCTCAATAAATTAATTGATTTTATTGATAATGAGTATGTTGACAATGTAAACACCGACTCTATAGTTGACCTAGCGGCATCCAATATCCTAGACAAACTTGATCCACATTCTGTTTATGTTCCAAAAAGCGAGCAAACGCAACTTGCAGAAACTATGAAAGGTGATTTTGTGGGAATTGGAGTTAATTTTTATATGTTAAATGACACTATTGCCATTGTAAATCCAGTTAAAGGCGGGCCTTCTGAAAAAGCAGGAATAAAATCGGGGGATAGAATTTTATATGCCAATAAAGAAAAATTATTTGGAAGAAAACTAACTTCAGAAGATTTATATTCAAGATTAAAAGGAGAAAAAGGGACCGATGTTGCGCTTACAATTTATAGAAAAAGCGAAAATAAAAAATTTCAAATCCAACTACAACGTGATGTTGTTGCTATTGAAAGCGTTGCAGCATCAGTGATGATTAATCCAACTTTAGGATATATAAAAATCAATCGATTTGCCGAAACTACTCATGACGAATTCAAAAAAGGCTTGTTGCAATTAAAGCAACAAGGCGCAAAATCTTTGGTAATTGACGTTCGAGATAATGGCGGTGGTTACATGGAAATTGCTGCTGAAATTGCAGATGAATTACTAAAAGACAAGCAATTAATTGTATTTACAAAAAACAAAAAAGGCAAAATAGATAAAACTTACGCCACTGAAGACGGAGAATTTGAATCAGGAAAAGTTTATATTTTAATAAACGAAAGTTCTGCATCAGCAAGTGAAATTTTAGCTGGTGCCATTCAAGATAACGATCGCGGAACGGTTATTGGCCGACGATCCTTCGGAAAAGGTTTGGTTCAACGAGAAATGAATTTTCAAGATGGTTCTGCGGTTCGATTGACTATTGCTAGATATTACACTCCAACGGGGCGTTCAATTCAAAAGCCATATGAAAATGGAATTGGCGATTATAATAGCGATTTCGATAAGCGATTGACTAATGGCGAATTGTATAAAAAAGACAGTATTAAAGTCGATTTAAAACTGAAGTATAAAACTCCAAAAGGGAAGATTGTATATGGCGGCGGCGGAATTGTTCCAGATATTTTCGTTCCATTAGAAGTGGAACATGGCGACGAAGGAGTAATTTATTTAATTCAATCTGGAGCGACGGGCTATTATGTTTTTGAAGAATTAGACAAAAGCAGAAAGCAATTCCAAGGATTGAAAATGGCTCAATTAGTCTCGAAAATAGAGAACTCTGATATTTATTATGAAAATTTCAAAAAATATTTGTCGAAAAACGGCTTGGATCTTAAGTTAGAAAAAGACAAAAAATTGGTAAAAAGATATTTAACAGCTGAATTTGTAAGACAATTATTAGGAGAAAATTATTACTATTCGCTAGTACTTAAGGAAGATTCGATGATTAAAAAAGTGCAAACTTTAAAATAAGAACGCTTGCTTATTTTTGAATTTTGTCGTGACTTTGAGATTGAATTCCGTTATTCCATAATGTTAAAATATCAGTCGCAACCGCAGCGCCACTGCCTGCGGCAATAGAAAGTTGACTTCTCCAACCAGCAAGCGTTCCGGCAACATAAATCCCTTCAGTCACAAGGTGGTCGGTGTTTTTTAGTTGGATTCGTTGTTTTTCAGGGACAGACTTTTTATGTGTTTCCACAAATTCCATCAACCCTTGAATGTCAAAAGTATTGGAATAACCAATGGCAACCACAATTGATTTTGTAGTGTAGGAATTTTTATTAGTTACTACTTCAAAATTAGGGAATTTACCTTCAACTCGGATTACTTTTTCACCTTCTATTTGATCAATGTGAGGATATAATTCCGATAATTGGGATATGCTGTTTATTAACAAATCACTTCCTAAAGTCCCAGCTGGAATTCCGTAGGCATTATTAAATAAGGCTTCCTGTAGTGAAGATGTTTTTTGATGAGTAATAATTCCGATTTTTTTATCGGCTACAAAAGGTTTTTTAACTGCCGATCCTAAAACAAGTGCGCAGGACATTCCAGAAACACCGCCGCCAATAATTAAGGTATCGTACATGGGAGAATTATTTAGAACGCTCTTCAATTTTTTTAGACATTCTAAAAATCAATAGAATTAATACCGCACAAATTGAGGCAACAATTCCTATTAAAGCTACCGAATTTTTACTGTTAAATAAATCCGTGTAATCAAGTAAAGTGATATTAAAAACAATTAGCGCTAAGGCAATAACAACTAATATTGATGTAAAAATTTTCATTCCTTATGTATTTAAAACGTAAAAATAATAAAAATTACCTACATAAATAAACCTTTAACATTACTGGCAAATAATTTAACAGCAATAGCAAGAAGTACAATTCCAAAAGTTTTTCTGATGACTCCTAAACCGTTTTTTCCCAACATTTTTTCAATTTTTGCTGACGATTTAAGCACAACATAAACCACAATAATATTAAACAAAATTGCTATTACAATATTTTCTGTTGAATATTGCGCTTTTAAAGAAAGTAATGTGGTCATGGTTCCAGCGCCCGCAATTAATGGAAATGCAATTGGAACTATTGAGGCCGAACTTGCCTCTTCATCACGATAAATACGAATTCCTAATATCATTTCCAAAGCTAAAAAGAACAATACAAAAGAACCTGCTACTGCAAATGAATTTACATCAATTCCGATAAGTTTTAATAGACCTTCTCCGGCAAATAAAAACACAATCATGATTATCCCTGCTACAATAGATGCTTTTTCAGATTCGATATGCCCGTGTTTACTTCTCAAATTTATTATAATAGGAATAGTTCCTACAATATCAATTACAGCAAAAAGCACCATTCCAACCGTTGCAATTTCTTTAAAATCGAATTCCATAATATGTCTGATTTAGAGCACAAAAGTAGTTATTTTCACAGGAAACTGATTGTAATTTTTGTTATTATTATATTATTTTATCCAGGCAATTCAAAACAATAGTTATATTTGCGCCATGTTTCAAATAGGAAAAACCATAGTATCTGAGGACATTCTTGAAAAAGAGTTCGTCTGTAATTTATCGGCTTGTAAAGGAGCTTGTTGCGTTGATGGAGATGCAGGAGCGCCATTAAGTCAAGAAGAAACTTTAATTATGGAATCTATTTTTCCAAAAGTGAAACCTTTTTTAAGAAAAGAAGGGATTGATGCAATTGAAGCTCAAGGAACGTGGACTAAAGGGAAAGAAGGCGATTTAGAAACGCCATTAGTTGACGATAAAGATTGCGCATACCTAATTTATGATGGAGCAACCGCGCTTTGCGGAATTGAACAAGCCTACAACCAAGGAGTAATTGATTGGAAAAAACCTGTTTCTTGTCATTTGTATCCAATTCGAGTTAAAGATTTTACCGAATTTGCAGCTGTAAATTATGACAAATGGGAAATTTGTGACGACGCCTGTTCTTTAGGAAAAGAATTAGAAGTTCCGGTATACAAATTTGTCAAAGAAGCCTTAATTCGTCGTTTTGGTGAAGACTGGTATTTGGAACTTGAAAAAGTTGCTGAAGAAATTAAAAAATAACCACCCCATTTTTGTTCGATCTT
>Ga0247722_10000584_pt1 | contig 21749 bp, 13 predicted proteins | sample MSEWelMarce3H_FC_FD_189094 | JGI IMG/M metagenome (GOLD analysis project Ga0247722, IMG submission 189094) | Subsurface sediment microbial communities from gas well in West Virginia, United States - MSEEL Well Study Marcellus 3H_FC | ecosystem: Environmental > Terrestrial > Deep subsurface >... | reverse complement strand
TGTAGATGGAAATATTATTACTCAGTTAGAGTTCACCGGTAAATACAATTCTGATGGCATTCCAAATTTATTAGACGCTAAATTATCTGTTAAGCCTTATAGTTTTTCATCAACTTTTACAAATACACCTTCTAAAATAGCTAAAGTATTTGCATTTAAAAGATTAGATAAAACGTTGTTAGCAATGGGTGCTTCTATTTCTGGTAACTTGGACAAAGCAACTATTGAAGATATTGTTAATAATGAAAATGCAGAGGAAATTAACAAAGTTGTTAAATCTATTTCTGCATACACGCAATTATTTGACATCATCATTAAAGGTGAAGCGAATGTAGATGGTATAGTGAATGATGTAAAAGGAAAAGAGGATGTTTCTGATGAGGCTGTTGTTTCTACAGCTAACAAAAATGTAAAATTGAGTGTTTCTTATGCTTCTACAGGTCAACAAATTGCAGGTTCTGAATTTTATCTAAAAAATCATACTTATCAAGACTACCAATACAATCCTGGAACGCAACAATGGGAGCCAGTTGAAAGAACAGATAAAGAATTAGATATAAGAATGATTTTTAAGGATGGTTCTAAAGCTGATTTAGAAACTTACTTTAAAAATGGTTTTGATAAATTAGATGACGAGTTTGAAAAATTCGCACAAGATTTAGAAGATAGATACGGAAAATAATTAGCTTATCGCTAAACAAAAAACGCTACCCTCGAGTAGCGTTTTTTGTTTAAAGACAAATTGATTAAATGATTTCGATGGAATCAATAGAATCGCCCTCTCTGATAGCGTCGATTACGTCTAAACCTTCATACACTTTTCCAAAGCAAGTGTGATTTCTATCTAAATGAGAAGTTTGTTTTCTGCTGTGACAAACAAAGAATTGAGAACCTCCTGTATTTCTTCCAGCATGAGCCATTGATAATACACCTCTATCATGGTATTGATTATCGCCTGTTAACTCACAGTCAATTTTGTATCCAGGACCACCAGTACCTGGCATTCCTTTCGCTCCCTCTCTTGAGTTTGGACATCCACCTTGAATTACGAAATCAGGAAGTACTCGGTGCCATTTTAGTCCGTTGTAGTAACCTTCTTTTGCTAATTTCACAAAGTTTGCAACTGTGTTTGGTGCATCGTTTTCATAGAAAGACACTTTCATGTCTCCTTTGTTTGTTTTTATTATTGCTTCCATTTATTAAAATTTTATGCAAAATTAGCGATAATCTTAGCATTAGAAAATAGTAGGAAGTATCTTTCTACGAACAACTTTTTGGGATAAAATTTTAAATGGTATTATTTGGGTTTAAATCGTATCAAATAGGGTTGTTTGTGTTTGCTTAGTTTCTATTGCTATACTTCATACTTTAGCCATACTTAAACTATACACTTACTATACTTGAACGTTATGCATGAAGTCATTCATTTGATTTAATTTATAGTTATTTGGTAATATTTCAAACTACATAGTTAATTTTCGATTTAATTAATTGAATATTAATTAGTTTTATTTTAGATGTTTCAATTTATGAAATAGAAAAATAGACGGAAAATGAAAATTATCCCTTTTTAAATACAGCAATTATTTCAAGAAAAAATTATTGTGAATCTACTTCAAATCGTCTAAATTTGTTTAAAAATTTAAAACATCATGGCAGAAGTACAATCAGGTTTAGAAATTCAAGAAATATTAGAACAGTTAGGGATAGAAGCTACAAATAGTGGTGCATCTACAGGGAGTTATTGGTACGCTACAAATGGCGAAACAATTGATTCGATCTCACCAGTAGATGGAACTTTAATTGCAAGTGTAACAGCAGCAACTTCTGCTGAATATGAAAAAGTAATTGAAAAAGCACAAGAAGCATTTAAACAATGGCGTTTAGTTCCTGCTCCAAAAAGAGGAGAGGTTGTGCGACAATTGGCTGAAAAATTGAGAGAATACAAAGAACCACTTGGTAAATTGGTTTCTTATGAAATGGGAAAATCGTTGCAAGAGGGATTGGGAGAGGTACAAGAGATGATTGATATTTGTGATTTTGCTGTTGGACTTTCTCGTCAATTGTACGGTTTAACAATGCACTCTGAGCGTCCTGGACATAGAATGTACGAACAATACCACCCATTGGGATTGGTTGGAATTATTTCAGCGTTTAATTTCCCGGTTGCGGTTTGGAATTGGAACACAGCTTTGGCATGGGTATGTGGTGATGTATGTGTTTGGAAACCATCTGAGAAAACACCTTTGACTGCAATCGCATGTCAAAAAATTACGGAAGAAGTATTTACAGACAATGATGTTCCAGAAGGTGTTTCATGTTTGGTTATAGGTGGTGCTGAAATCGGAAAATTATTAACTTCAGATAAAAGAGTTCCATTAATTTCTGCTACAGGATCTACACGCATGGGAAAATCTGTTGGGGAAGTTGTTGGTGCTCGCTTAGGAAAATCATTATTAGAGTTAGGTGGTAACAATGCAATTATCATTACACCAACTGCTGATTTAAAAGTTGTTGTGCCAGGTGCAGTGTTTGGAGCTGTTGGAACTGCAGGTCAGCGTTGTACTTCTACTCGTCGTTTAATCATTCATGAAGAAGTTTACGATAAAGTTAGAGATGCAATTGTAAAGGCATATGCACAGTTACGCATTGGAAATCCTTTGGATACAAACAACCATGTTGGACCATTGATTGATAAAGATGCCGTAGCTGCTTACGAAAACGCATTAAAACAAGTAGTCGCTGAAGGTGGTAAAGTTTTAGTAGAAGGGGAAGTACTAAAAGGCGAAGGGTACGAATCTGGATGTTATGTTCGTCCTGCAATTGCTGAAGCTGATAATACCTTTAAAATTGTACAACATGAAACGTTTGCTCCAATCCTATATTTAATGAAATATTCAGGTGGAGTGGAAAATGCAATTGAAATGCAAAATGCTGTTCCACAAGGACTTTCTTCAGCAATCATGACCAATAATTTGAAAGAAGCAGAAGCATTTTTAGCGGCTTCAGGTTCTGATTCTGGTATTGCAAATGTGAACATCGGTACTTCAGGCGCTGAAATCGGTGGTGCTTTCGGTGGCGAAAAAGAAACCGGTGGTGGTAGAGAATCTGGTTCTGATGCATGGAAAGTGTACATGAGAAGACAAACAAATACAATTAATTATACGGATAGTTTACCACTTGCTCAAGGGATTACGTTTGATTTGTAGTCAAGGGTAACCTATTAGAGGTTGTATTTATCTTTAATTTATAATTCAATGAGGATGTCATAGATTTTATGGCATCCTTTTTTTGTTAATTGAAGTGGAATCTCTGTTTTTTTTGCTGACAGTAGGAAAAAAGTACCAGGCAATAGTGGAGTTTTGATAGGGTATTTAATTTTGTTTTGAAGTATAATCTTTGTTCTTTTCCTTGATGAAAAGAACCAAAAATCAAGGCTGTGGCATTGTTGTTAAAGCGCAAACTTCGAATTTTTTAGAATTTTTCGCTTCGATGCGCTTTATTTTGTTCGCTCCTGAATTCGCTGATTTTGTCGCTGATCTTCTGCGAAGCTACCGACAAAAGTCTAGCATTTCAGTTCGTTTACAAAACCCAACAATCCCAATGCCAGAAGGATTATCTGAATTGGAGATACGATTTCTAATTGAAATTGATTTGTCGTGATTTTGAAATGAATGCTCTGTTCTTTTGCTTGATTCATTTAGGGTTTCATAACATTCCTTACTTTTACAACCAATTATGAATTGGAAGTTACTTGTTTGTTTTTGTGTCTGTTGTTTTTCATCGTTGTTGTACGGTCAAAAGAGAACGATTGTATGTGTTGATTCAAGTTCGAATTCAGTGATTGAGAAATTTCAAGTAGCTCGATTGAATACGAAAGATAAAATTGAATATACATCTAAAAAAGGACGCGTTATTTTTGATAAAAGTTCTGAGGATACAATCCAATTATTAGTTGTATCAAAAAATTATGAGAATCGAATCATTACTCTTTATCCTACTAGTTTTGAGGTAATCGTTAAGTTACAAAAGAAGATAATGCAGTTAGAGGAAGTTAAGGTTCAAAGTTCAACTGTCCATTCTTCCTCTGAGGTTGGAAAATTATCCTTGACTAAAAAGGAGATTGAAAAATCACCCACTTTATTGGGTGAATCTGATCCAATACGAGTCATGCAATTATTACCTGGTATTCAATCTTCAGGTGATGGGAATGGTATCTTTGTTCGGGGTGGTGGGATCGATCAAAACTTAGTCTTATTAGACGGTATGCCTATTTACAATATTTCTCATCTTTTTGGTTTTTTTTCGGTGTTCAATTCTGGTGCTATACAAAAAATGGAAATCCACAAAGGGGGAATGCCAGCTGAATATGGAGGAAGAGTTTCTTCTGTAATAGATATTACATCTCAAGCAGCCAATTTGAGAACTAGAAAAGTAGAGGTTTCCTTAGGTTTACTATCAGCTGCAATAACTGTTCAGCAACCGCTTAAAAAAGACACTTCATCTTTAATGATTTCTGGAAGAAGAACCTATTACGATGGCATCAAAAAACTATTCTTAAGTGATCAGTCCAAGTACAATACCAACTATTATTTTTATGATTTTCAAGCAAAATATTACCATCGTTGGAATACAAAAAATAAATTGACGCTTTCTGCATTTATTGTTCATGATAATTTTATTTACGATGATAACATTACGAATGAATTTAAAAATGATATTAATTGGGGTACATTATTATTTCAATCGACCTATCGCCATGATTTTAATTCGTTCAATTTTTTGGAATCTACCCTTGGAATAAGTTCTTACGATAACAGCTCCAATTTAAGTGTCTTTAGCTATTCAATGGGATTGAAATCATTGAATAATGATTTAGTTTCAAAAATAAATTTTGTTCATCAAAAACACGTGGCATTAAAAGTTAAGGTTGGTGTTGAAGGATTGTTTCATCAGATTTCACCAAATAATTACACTGCTGCCGGTGTTCAAAATACAGTACAAATTGCGAATCGTTTAAAATTGTATTCTCAGGAACTGACTGGATACTTTTCAGCCACTTATCAACCGAATGACCGATTTAGAATGGATGCTGGAATTCGTTTGACGAACTATCAACAATTGGGACCTTTTCAGCGGTTTGATTTTGCTTCAAGTACTGAGGCGATCATTGCAGAATCGTTTTCAAAGAACCAAACGGTAAAAAGTTATATGTATCCTGAACCTCGTTTATCAATGAATTATCAGATATCTACCAGTGCTTCGTTAAAATTTGGCGCTACAAAAAACTATCAATACCTTCATTTGGTTCCAGTATCATCTATCACTTTACCCACTGATGTATGGATGCCAAGCAGTCAATTAATTCAACCCCAATCTGGGGAGCAATATTCATTGGGGTATTACAGAACTTTTAGACACCAAATTGAAGCAAGTACAGAGGTTTATTATAAACGAATGGATCATTTAATTGAATACAAAGAAGGTGTTATAAGTGTGATTAAATTACAATCAAATTTTGATGAAAACTTTTTCTTTGGTTCGGGTGAGAGTTATGGTATTGAATGGTTGCTTCGAAAAAGTAGTGGCAAATTTAGTGGATGGATTGGCTATACTTTGTCTGCTTCCACTCGTTCTTTTCCTGATATTGAAAACGGCAGAACTTTTTGGGCGAAAAACGATCGAAGAAATGATATAAGCTGCGTGTTGAGTTACCAAATTTCTCCTAAATGGAGTAGTACTTTCGTTTTCGTCTACAAAACAGGGAATGCTATAACAATTCCTTTGAGTAGGTATTTTATTAATGGAAACATTGTCAATACGTATTCTGAAAAAAATTCTTATCGTTTGCCTGCCTACCATCGAGCGGATGTTTCTATTTCGTATACCAATAAAAAAACTGAAAAATATGAGTCAATATTCAATTTTTCAGTATTCAATGTTTACGCCCAGCAAAATCCATTTTATGTGTATTATCAAACTTCTGGTGATATTTCAAAGTATCAAATACAAACTACTGCCAAACAAGTTTCATTGTTTACTTTTATTCCTTCAATCTCTTGGAAATGTATTTTTTAAAGTTTCGAAACGTTTGTTCATTAGGTGTATTACTTCTGCTATTTTTTACCAGTTGTAAAAAAGATTTACCGATTGAAACTACTTCACACGAACAACAATTGGTTGTAGAGGGTTATATTGAGCAAGGTCGTTATCCACGTGTTTATTTGACGAAATCTAGTCCTTATTTTCAGAAAATTGACAGTATGGCCATGTGGAAGTTATTGGGCAGTGTTGGAAAAGTAACCATTGCCACCAAGAGCGATACAGAAGTGTTGACTTTGCGTTCCAATTTTAAACAATTTCCTCCTTTTTATTTCGAGGGGACAGAAATTATAGGGAAAGTAGGAGAGGAGTACCATTTGAAAGTTGAGCTTCATGGAAAAGTGTATACTTCTAAAACAACAATTACTCCACCGGTTCCTTTAACTCAGTTAGAGGTAAAAACAAATCCTTTAGATGCTGCTAAAAAATATTTTTTCATACGTTTTTTAGATCCATCGCTCCAAAAAAATTATTATAAAATTTATGTTAAACGTATCGGAATTGATCAAGATTTTATGTCGTGTTATCTTTCAACTTTTACAGACTTTCTTTTTGATGGGAAAGAAAATAATTTTGAGGTATTGAAAGGTTACTCTCCTTTAGTAGACAAAGAAATGAACCGTTATTTTCAGAAAGGGGATTCAGTATTATTAAAATTTTGCACCATTAATCAAGAACAATTCGACTATTGGAAAAAGATTGAGTCGTTGTTAACTATTTCAAGTAATCCCTTTGGGTTGTCAAGCGCCGAAGCGCCATCGATGATTGATGGAGGAGCTTTGGGGATATGGTCTGGTCAAGGGGCTAGTTATTATCCGATTAAGGTGGAGTGAGTTAAAATCTAAATTTTCTATCCTAAACCTAAGCAAACAACGCCTTCAACACTTCGTCGATTCTGCCGCATTGAATTAATTCGATGCTGTAATTTTTTGGATTAATACCTTTATTGAATTTTGAAACTACTATTTTTTCAAAACCGAGTTTTTCGGCTTCAGAAATACGTTGCTCAATTCTATTGACAGGGCGGATTTCTCCAGATAAACCTACTTCCGCAGCAAGACAAACGTTTTTTGGCACTGCAATGTCAGCATTGGAAGAAAGGACTGAAGCTACAACTGCTAAATCTATTGCTGGATCGTCTACTTTGATACCACCTGCAATGTTTAAAAATACGTCTTTGGCACCTAATTTAAAACCACATCTTTTTTCCATCACCGCTAACAACATGTTTAAGCGTCTTAAATCGAAGCCTGTTGAAGAACGTTGTGGTGTTCCGTATGCTGCCGTACTCACTAAGGCTTGAACCTCAATTAGCATGGGTCTTAATCCTTCGAGCGTGGAAGCGATCGAAATACCACTTAATGTGGCATCGGTATTGGTGATTAATATTTCAGAAGGGTTTTCAACTTGTCGTAGGCCAGTACTCAACATTTCATAAATCCCCAATTCGTTGGTGCTTCCAAAACGATTTTTGATGGTTCTTAGTAAACGGTAGACATGGTTTCGATCACCTTCAAATTGTACCACAACATCAACCATGTGTTCCAATACTTTTGGTCCGGCTAATGCTCCTTCTTTGGTGATGTGTCCAATTAAAAATACGGGAACACCTGTTTCTTTGGCATATCTTAGTAACTGGGCTGTACATTCTCTTACTTGGGAGATACTGCCTGGTGAACTTTCAATGTGGGAACTAAAAAGCGTTTGAATAGAGTCAATGACCACTAATTTTGGTTGTATTTCTTCAGCTTGTAAAAATATATTTTGAAGATTTGTTTCAGTCAGAATAAAACATTCATCGTTTTTAACTCCAATGCGTTCTGCACGCATTTTTATTTGTTGTTCGCTTTCTTCTCCAGAAACATAAAGAATTCTTAAATCACTTTCACTGACAGCTAATTGGAGCATCAGGGTTGATTTCCCGATTCCTGGTTCGCCACCAAATAAAATCAAAGAACCTGGCACCAATCCATCGCCTAAAACTCTGTTTAATTCTTTGTCTTTCAACTCAATTCTTTCTTGGTCTTGTTGTTGAATGGATTGCACTGTTTGCGGTTTGGCAGTTTTACCAGAACTCGTTGAGAAAGCAACCACTTTAGAATCGTTTTTTTCTACGATTTCTTCTACCAAGGTATTCCATTCGTTGCAAGAAGGGCATTTACCTAGCCATTTAGGTGTTTGATAACCACAGTTTTGACAAAAGAAAGCAGTTTTGATTTTAGCCATAATGAATTAACTATTTTTGGTGACCCATCTGAAAAGTATAAATGCACAAAAGATGCTAAAGCATCCTAGGAAAAAAGGCATGCATATGATGGGTTGAGCAGTGAAACGAGGAACAGAAAAGAAATAGAAGACAGCCATCATAATGGGAGGGCCAATAATTTCGGCACAACTTAAAATACTTGTAATTAAACCTTGTAACTCACCTTGTTCACTTTCACTTGTTTTATTCGAAAGGATGGAACGGATTGCAGGATCTGCTAGACCTGAGAATGCATAGGGCAACATAAAGGCGTATAACATCCAACTATGGTTTGCTACACCAATGGCGATCAGTGTTAACATCGTAATGAGTAAACTCAATAATGTGGTTTTTTTGTCGCCTAATTTCTTTGATATTTTCCCTGCAAAACCGCCTTGCACAATTGCAATGAAAACCCCTACAGTAGCTAACGAAATTCCCACATCGCCAATAGACCATTTGAATTTTTCGATGGTATAATAATTCCAAGTCGAGTGGATCGCCATTCCACCGAAGTACAACAAAAATAGTACGACAAAAATCCAAGCGAAGTGTTTGTATTTTTTTAATTGAAAAAAAGCCCCAATTGGATTGGATCTTGTCCATGAGAAAGCTCTTCTGTTCTCTTTCGGTAGCGATTCCTTTAAAACAATTGTACCATACAATAGATTAAGTAGAGACAAACCTGCTGCAAATAGAAAGGGAGCCCTTAAATTAAAATTTCCAAGTAAGCCTCCAATGGCAGGCCCCACAATAAACCCAATTCCAAATGCTGCACCAATAAGTCCGAAGTTTTTGGTTTTATTTTCTGGTGTTGAAATATCTGCTATGTACGCAGAAGCAGTCGTGAAGCTTGCGCCAAACATTCCAGATAAGCTTCTTCCAAGGATTAACCAAAATAAGGAAGGAGCGAAGTACATGAAGATGTAATCGATTCCTAAACCAAATAAAGAAAGTAACAAGATAGGTCTTCTTCCAAAACGGTCACTTAATGCGCCTATCAGCGGAGAACATACAAATTGCATGAATGCATAGCTACCCAGAATGATTCCATAATATTTTGCAGATACTGAAATAGAACTATGTGTGACTTCTGCTACCAAGTTTGGTAGCGAAGGAATAATTATCCCTAAGCCTGTTGCATCGATAACAATAGTAATAAAGATAAAAATGAACGCATTTTTAGTGGCCATACTTATTGGTTGTATTGAAATAACTTTCTATCTCGAATGTCCATTTGTTCGAGCCATTTTACAAAAGATTCAAAAAACATTTCTCCTTTTAGGTGGTAGCCTGAAGCAGTAAAATGCACAAAATCGTGTCGCATTAAACGCGCTTTTTTCCATGACTTACACGACCCAAGTTCCCCCATGATTCCATACATGTCCCAAACAGCAGCATGGTATTTTTGGGCTAATTGAAGAATAACTTCTCGCTCGCGAGCTACATTTTTGTTTAATTGTTTTTTTTGAAACAGGGCATCATTTGGCACAGTTAAAAGGATTGCGCAGTTTGGGTTGACGCTTAATACTCTCCGAATTAATGAATCTAAATTCGCTTTAAAATCATTCGGTTTAAAAAGGTTATATGGCATGTTTGCATCATTTGTACCTACTGAAAACGCAAAAAAGTCAGGTGGTAATTCATTCAACTGCTCTCGGAAATATTTGTTTGCTAGATGTGTGGGCAATGAAGCTCCATTTACACCGATGGTTGTGTATGAAATACCTGGTAAATTATTGGAAAGTTGAAAACCTAAAATTCGAAATTTGAACGTATCAATTGTCGTTTTAGAAAGCGTTAAATGAAAATCGGTTAAGTTTTTATTGAAGTGGACATCGGTATATCCAATTGCCATGTTGGTTTGTTTTCGAATAACAAATGTATCTTTTGAGTTGAAATCAAATTTGAACGGAATGAATCCTTTGTTGTGATAAATTCGAATTCGATCGAAATGTGGTTTTACTTTTGTTCGTTTGTAATTGAAATATATGTTGATGAGCGAATCGGGAGATTCAATTACCATTCCCAACAATCCGTAATCCAATGAATCTGGACGATCCAAAGTACTTTTGTATACCTTCCATTTATTTGGAGATTTGAAGGAGTAATTCATTGGGTTGTTCGTGTTTGCTAAATCAAAAGGAAATATCCAACCACGTTCACCTGAAAGACCTTTCCAGTTTGTTTGTAGGTCAGTGCGCATTTCATGTGTGTAAACGTCTGCTTGAAGATGGGAGCCACCAATGTGATAGAAATTCAGTTTCCGATCTTTGTTAATGATCATCTGTTTGATGTCAAAATATAATTTTTCAAAATTTGGACTTCGTTTATTGAAAAATTGGTAGTGATTTTTTTCAAAATGAATGAATGGATAACTAACTGCATACGATGAATCTACAATCCCAAAGAAAGTTCTGTTTTTGTAGTTGTTTAAGGCAACTTCGTTTGGAAAATTATTTTTTGATTTAGAATTACAGCTAAGTATTCCTAAAGTAAGCGCAATGAAAAACAGGAAGTTTACCCACTTTGCGCCACGATTGAAATATGTTAGTAAGTATTCCCCCATACATTATTCTATATCCATATAAATTAAACGCAGGGATCAATAATAAGTTGCGTTTTGATGAAGGTTTGATTTTCAGTTACATAATCATAACTCCTTTGAGTCCGATTTTTGGAATAAGTTTCATGTTTTTGTCTTGAATGGATTCAGGTAGAAACACAAATTTTTTGTCGTACATGACATCATTGACCCAAAAGCTCACCCAGAATTCATTGTTTAAACCAAAAACTTCTTCCATGATTGGTTCAATTTTTGCAGCTTCATCTGGGAGCAGAATTTCCAAACAATGCCTTAATGTGGAAGTCGTAATTTTTTCTCCTGTTGAAAGATTTTCACCATAACCACACGTGGTAATGATGACCCCTTCCATAATATCATCTCGTAAATTTAGAAGGTAAGAGTTATAAATAGGTTGATTTCCCTCACCGATTTCTTTCACAATTGCTACTGCAACTCCCTCTACTTTAGGGCCTAATAATTCTTCTCTCATTCTCTTTTGATTAATTAATTAATCGTTTAGCGATTCTAAGATACATAAATAAATCTGCAGGATGACCTATTTTGTATTTATATTTTTTGATAAATGCCTCTTTGTCTCCTTCCTCTTTTGATAATTTTATGTCCTTTGCACGTTTGAAACCAGTTCGCACTATGACAATGTTTTCGGAAGGAATCGAAATGATGTATTGTCCAAGTATGCCTCTGCAATAATATACTGGAGTTGTTCCGCCAAGGTACATCCATGTATGGTATCCGTATCGGTAATTTCTGATTCCATCTTCTGTGTAAAGTGGTGCTGGTTGTGTAAGTTCACGCATGTATTTTTCAGAAATAATTTGCTCTCCATTCCACTTTCCAAAATTTCCGATCAATTTCCCTAATCGTGCAAAATCTCTTGTCGAACTGTACAAACAACAAAAAGATTTTTCATCACCATTTTTCTTATCTAAACTCCAAAACGCATTGTTTTCAGCGTTGATTTTTGACCAAATTTTTTGTTCTGCGTACTTGGTTAATTTTGTTCCTGTTGCTTTTTCAACAATAAATCCAAGCAGTTGTGAATTCCCACTTTGGTAGAGAAATAATTCTCCTGGTTTTCTTACAACTTCTTGATTGTTTACCAATGTTTTTAAGTCCGTTCCATAATAGGATGCAGCATTGTCTGAAAATGGATTTTTTCCACTTTCGGACCAATCTAATCCAGAGGACATCCAAAGTAAGTGCTTGATAGTAATTTTCTTCTTTTCACCTTTGTTGAAAGCAGGTAGGTAATTAGCTATGGGTTCGTCCAAACTTTTTATTTTTCCTTCGTCCAATGCGCAACCGATTAATAAGGCTACAAATGTTTTAGCTGCAGAAAAACTGTTCGAAACACTTTCTTCGTTGTGGTCACCCCAGTATTTTTCTAAAACGATGGTATCTCCATGAAGAATTAAAAGAGAAGATATTTCTAGATTTTCAAGGTATTTTGATTCATTGGATGTGAGTTGTTTTGATGCTTCTTTTTTAATCCAACTTTTTGGGGTTTTTGATTTATGAAGGGTTGCGGAATAAAAGACTTCTTTATCGAAAATTCCAGGGCCAGTTTTTCCTTGTAAGTAGGTATTATAGATTCCACTGTACAAATACCATCGTCCTGTAAAAACAATCACTAAGTTGAGCAAAATTATTATACCCAAAAAAAAGAGCAGCAGTCCTTTTAATAATTTCTTTAAGATTGTTCCGCTACGCATATCTATTTGGTTGTATAAGTAAATTCAAACTGTTTTGCAAGTTGGTTTTTAAGTACTTCACTTACTTCTTGAAAGTCGAGTGGATGACCTAATTCTTCTTGCATAGAAGTTACGGATTTATTTTCAATCCCACAAGGAATGATATTATTGAAGTAGGATAAATCGCTATTAATGTTAAAACCAATTCCATGCATGGTTACCCATCTTGAGCATTTTACACCCATGGCACATATTTTTCGTTCTCGTGGTGTATTCGGTTCAATCCAAACACCTGTAAGTCCTTCAAAACGTTCGCCTCTTATACCATAGTGGGACAATGTTTGAATCACTGCCTCTTCTAAATACCTTAAGTATTTGTGAATGTCTGAAAAAAAGTGGTCTAAGTCAAAAATTGGATAAGCCACCAATTGTCCTGGACCGTGATATGTAATATCACCACCTCTATTGATTTTATGAAAAGTAGCTCCTACAGATTTCAAACGTTGGTTATCTAACAATAAATGGTCTTCTTTACCGCTTTTTCCGAGTGTATATACATGAGGATGCTCACAAAAAAGCAAATAATTTTTTGTTGGTTCTTCTGTTTCACCATTTCTTAAAGCAATTTTTTGTGCAATTGTTGCAGCAAACAATGATTCTTGTAAATCCCACGTCTCTTTGTACTCTTTTAATCCTAAATGAACGTATGTTACTTCTCTCATAGTTGGTTTAATTGCTTTAAATTAGTATCAAAGTTAAAAAAAATCTTGGTGTTAACAGAAGTTTAGAAAAGTGTGAACTTTTAATCTTATGTTGAATGTTTTAAGTGCTTGATGCTATGTTATTAAAATATTCTATTTGAAAACTTTTTAAAATCAATAGAACTGATTATATTCGCACCCATTAAAAATCACTTGAGACCATTGTGTCTCGTATTATAAGTTGTTATGGCTATTATAGGTAAAATTAGAGAAAAGTCAGGATTGACATTGGTTTTATTAGGAGTTGCAATGCTCGCATTCATCATGAGTGGTTGGGATTCTATGTTTGGTAGAGGGGCAAGCGACATGGGGATTGGAGAAGTTGCTGGTGAGAAAGTAGACCCGATGAAGTATGAAAATGCGGTGAATGCAATGATTCAGCAAGATCAACAACAGTATGCTCAAAGTCAGAGAGAATATACAGCAGCAGACCAACAAGCTTCAACAGACAGAGCATGGACAATGTTAGTAGAAGGAATAGTACTTCAGAAAGAGTTTGAAGCACTTGGGATAGATGTAAGTAAAAACGAATTTGATGCATACCTTTATGGAACAGATGGTTTTACAGTAATGCCTGATTTGGCGCAAAGTTTTACCGATTCATTGACAGGGCAATTTAATCCACGCTTGTTGGAGAAGAGAATCCAAGAAATGGAGGCTTCAACCGATCCAAAAGTGAAAGAATCATGGGAAAACAACAAATTGAACATTACAGAACAACGTAAGAATGAAAAATATTTTCAGTTGTTAAGTCAAGGTGTTTATGTGACGAAATTGGAAGCGGAGGAAGAGTACAAAGCTCAAAAAGAAGTTAAAAGCGTATCATACGTACTAAGAAGATATTCTGAAATTCCAGATGAAACGGTTAAAGTAACAGAAGATGAGGTGAAAGCCTACTACGATGAGCATAAAAACGAAAAGAAATACGAATCAACTGCAGGTAGAGATGTAAAGTTTTTTGATTTGCCTATTGTACCTTCAAAAGCAGATTCAGTAGTGTTTAATAAAATGATTAACTCCTTAAAAAAACAGTTTCAAACGACACCAAATGATTCTGTTTTCGTTCTTGCAAATAGCGATTTGAAATTTTACACAAGTACACGTCAAGCAACTCTTCGTCCAGAAGGAGATGCAAAAGCTCGTCCAGGATTGACTTTCCCATTGGCAATGGATACTGTTTTCAAAACTGCAGCTGTTGGTCAAGTTGTAGGACCTTACCAAGATCAAGGTAGAATTCGTCTTGCTAAAGTGAGAGGGTTAAATAACAATATTTGTAAAGTTCGTCACATTTTGATTGGCGCTCCTAAGGGAGATTCATTGAAGTTGAAAGCAGCGCAAATCAAAGCAGATAGTTTGTTGAAAGGTATTACGAAAGATAATTTTGCTCAATACGTAACACAATACAGTGAAGATCCAGGATCTAAATCTACCGGTGGTGTATATGAAGATTTTATGGATTATGAAATGGTTACACCGTTCTCTAATTTTGCGGTATCTCAACCGATAGGAACAATTGGAACTGTAAAAACTGATTTTGGTGTTCACATCATTGAAGTATTGGATCGTAAGTCAGTAATGTATCCAATTGTTTCAATCATTGAAAAAACTTTGTTACCTAGTGAAGATACAGAAACTAAAGCTACTGATGATGCTTACAATATGTTGTATGCATTGGACGAGAAAGTTTCACGTAAATCAACACCAAAAGCTAAGTTGGATATTTTTGATACGATTGCAAAACAAAAAGGGTATTTCGTTCGTCCGATTCGTATTTTAGATGAAAATCCATCTGCTCAAGGGATTGCGACAAGTTTTGCTCAAGATCGTATTTTAAAGTTAGCATACGATGAAAATTCTGAAGTAGGTACATTGTGTTCAGCACCTATCAAAGATCAAAACCGTTATATCGTAGCAATTGTTGCTTCAATTCGTGAAAAAGGAACTCCTGAATTCATTGATGTGCAAGATGCAATGCGTGCAGAAGTAATTAAAGAAAAGAAAGCAGAACGATTCATCAAACAAATGACTGGAACTGGAAGTTTAGATGCGTTAGCTGCAAAAGGAAAAACAATCGTTAATAAAGCAGAGGTAGTTTTTGCTAATCCACAGTTACAAGGTGGTGGTTATGAACCAACTGTTGTAGGTTCGTTGTTTTCAGGATTGAAAGATGGACAGAAAACACTTCCATTAAAAGGAGAACAAGGTGTTTACGTAATTCGTATTGATAAAACAGTGAAAGCACCTTCAACATCAAACTACTCCATGGAGACAGCGCAATTGTTGAACAGTGCGAAATCAGCAGTTCAAAACGAAGCTAAAATGGCGTTGTTGAAATTATCGGAAGTAAAAGATAATCGTAAATTCTTATCACTAGGAATTAGAAGATAAAATTTAATTAATTGAATGATAGGGTCGAGTAATCGGCCCTTTTTTGTTTCTGTATGACAGAAGAAGCCATAAAAATTAAACTCAAAACCATACCAGAACAACCTGGTGTGTATCAGTATTTTGATGCTACAGGTGTCATCATCTACATTGGTAAAGCAAAGAATCTGAAGAAAAGAGTTTCTTCTTATTTTAACAAAACGCAGGACAACGCCAAAACAAGAATACTTGTACGAAAAATCGAAGAAATAAAGTACATCGTTGTTGCCTCCGATATCGACGCTTTGTTACTTGAAAATAGTTTAATCAAAAAGTACCAACCAAAATACAATATTCAATTAAAAGACGACAAGACCTATCCTTGGATTTGCATCAAAAAAGAGCCCTTTCCTAGAGTGTTTTCGACGAGAAGAGTCATTAAGGACGGTTCTTCTTATTTTGGCCCCTATCCGAATGTAAAAGTTGTTTCTACGTTGTTAGAGTTGATCAAAGAGTTATTTCAGTTAAGAAGTTGTGCGCTTGATTTATCCCCCAATAAAGTCAATGCGCACCGTTACAAAGTGTGTTTGGAATACCACATTGGGAATTGTAAAGCTCCGTGTGTTGGGAAACAAAGTGAAAGCGAGTATCAACAGATGGTGCAGCAGATTGAATCCATTTTGAAAGGTCAATTGCACTTGGTTACACAGCATTTAAAATCGGAGATGTTAAATTTTTCTACCTTGTATCGTTTCGAAGACGCACAACGTATCAAAGAACAACTCCAATTGTTAGAAAATTATCGTTCGAAGTCTACCATTGTTTCTCCGAAAATTGAAGCGGTGGATGTAATTACAGGTATACAAGATGAAAAGTCTTTTTTCGTTAATTATTTGGTGATTTCGAATGGTGCCATCATTCACGCACTCACATTGGAGATTGCTCGGAAACTTGAGGAAACATTGGAGGAAGTGATTACCCATGCGTTGTTAAATTTTCGCGAACGATTTACGAGTACTTCTAAAGAAGTGTTGACTGAAATTGAATTGGGTGATTTTCCTGATTTTAAATGTGTAGTACCTCAAATTGGTGACAAGAAACACTTGATAGAATTATCGCTACGCAACACTAAATTCTACAAGTTAGAGAAGTTGAAACACGAAAAAATTACGGATCCTGAAAAACATAGCACCCGAATTTTGGAACGTTTAAAATTAGATTTGCGATTAAAGGAATTACCTGTTCATATCGAATGTTTTGATAATTCGAACATACAAGGCACCAATGCCGTTTCGGCTTGTGTAGTGTTTAAAAATGCAAAACCAAGCAAAAAAGATTACCGTCATTTTAATGTTAAAACGGTTGAAGGACCGGATGATTTTGCCACGATGGAAGAGGTGGTATACCGTCGTTATGCGCGTTTATTGAATGAATCACAACCACTACCTAATTTGGTGATTATTGATGGAGGAAAGGGGCAATTGGGAGCTGCTCTCAAAGCGTTAGAACGTCTGGATTTAAGGGGTAAGTTACCCATTATCGGCATTGCAAAACGTTTGGAAGAATTGTTTTTTCCGGGAGATCAATATCCCTTGTACTTGGATAAACGATCTGAATCATTGAAGTTAATTCAACAACTTCGGAATGAAGCCCATCGTTTTGGGATTACCCACCATCGCAATAAACGTAGTACTGCTGCTTTTCAGTCAGAGTTACAACAGATTCCGGGAATTGGAGAAAAAACATTCGAAGTATTGATGAAAACCTTTAAATCTATTTCGATGATTCAGTCTGCAAGTAAAGAGGAGTTGGAGAAGGTAGTTGGTTTGGCAAAGGCTCAGATTATTCGAGGGTACTTTGATTCTTCTAATTAATTTTTGTTCTTTTCCTTGATTTTATGAGGCATTAGGCAATAGAGGAGTTTTTAGTTTTTAGTCACTAGTTTTAGAGATGAGGCAATAGTAGTTAGGCAGTAGGCAAAAGAGGGGAGTTTTTAGTCGTTAGTTTTTAGAGAGGGGTTTGAATAGCGTTTATCGGTTAGAATTGATGATTTGACATTGAATGAGATCTCTGTTCTTTTCCTTGATGAAAAGAACCAAAAATCAAGGCTGAGTGATTGTTTTTAAAGCGCAACTTCCGGATTTTTTAAAAATTTTCGCTTCGAGCGCTTTATTTTATTCGCTCCTGAAATGCTGATTTTGTCGGTGATCTTCTGCGAAGCTTCCGACAAAAGTCTAACATTTCAGTTCACAAATAAAAACAAACAATCCCAAGGCCAAATGATATTTGAGAATTAGGGGTTATGATTTATGGATGAAATTAATTTTCGTGCTTTTTAAGAGGTTTTGATTTGAAATGAAATCTTTGTTTTTTTCCTTGATTTTATGAGGCAATAGGTATTAGGCAATAGAGAGGAGTTTTTAGTTTTTAGGGGTTAGGGGTTGGTAGTTAGGAAGTTGGGAAGTTGGGAGGAGTTTGATTCTCTTTGTTAATCATAAGACCTTTGCAAAAACCCTTAACTCATCGTTGAATCAAAAATTTAACATCCTCATTTACATTGTTAATTCCGATATAAATCGGAACCGGCATTAAATTTTTAATCCGCCTCGATGAATAACTTTTGCACCAGTCTTCTTCTTTTAAAACTGAAAATAAGGAATGACTTAGAATCATTCACTAATACACTGTTTTTAAAAATTTTAAAAAAGTGTAATTTAATTTACTGATCATTAATTTTTGTTAATTTTGTCATGTACTTAGCAATAATCTCTGTGAAAAAAACAATTTTTATGTTACTGTTTGTGGTTTTAGGGCTACAGCAGGCGCTTGCGCAAAACTTTACTTTTGATGGTCTAAATTATACTGTCACATCAGCAAACACAGCCAGTGTTGCAAGAGATCCTGGAATCTCGGGAGCTATTACAATTCCTGAAGAAGTCACAAACAATGGTACTTCGCTTTCTGTAACCAGCATCGGTGAGTATGCTTTTTACGGATGTTCTGGTTTAACCTCGGTAACGATTCCAAACTCAGTAAACAGCATTGGTGAAAGTGCTTTTGCCTTTTGTACTGGTTTAACATCGGTAACGATTCCTAACTCGGTAACCAGCATTGGTCAATCTACTTTTTACAGTTGTTCTGCTTTAACTTCGGTTACTATTGGAAACGCTGTAACTAGCATTGGTCAATATACTTTTTACAGTTGTTTTGGTTTAACATCGGTAATGATTCCAAACTCAGTAACCAGCATTGGTAGTCACGCTTTTGATTTTTGTTTTGGTTTAACATCTGTAACGATTCCAAACTCAGTAACCAGCATTGGTGAAAGTGCTTTTCAAAAATGTTATAGTTTAACATCAATAACGATTCCAAACTCAGTAACCAGTATAGTTGATAACGCTTTTCGAGATTGTTTAGGTTTAACATCGGTAACCATTCCAAACTCAGTAACCAGCATTGGTGACAATGCTTTTGCCTATTGTTCTGGTTTAACATCGGTAACCATTCCAAACTCAGTAACCAGCATTGGTGAAGCTGCTTTTCGATTTTGTTCTGGTTTAACATCGGTAACCATTCCAAGCTCAGTAACTAGCATTGGTGAAGCTGCTTTTGCCTATTGTTTTCGTTTAACATCGGTGGTATGTGAAATTGAAACCCCTTTATCAATAAATCCAAATGTATTTGAAGTAGTAAACCAAGGTGCTTGTAGTTTAACGGTGCCAAACGGAAGCGTTTCGGCCTATACAGCGGCTTTCGTTTGGAAGGATTTTGCTCCTATTACTTGTGCAACTCCAACAGAAAATACAACTACTGTTACAGCTTGTAACAGTTATACTTGGAATGGAATAGTTTACACCACTTCAGGTATCAAAACAGCTCGTAAAACGAATTGTTTAACTGAAAAGTTAGACTTGACCATTATAATTGCAACAGAGCAAACAAATTTTAGTAGTGGTGGACTTAATTATGTAGTTACCTCTGCAACCACAGTAGCTGTGGGTAATAATTCAGGTGCAAGTGGCAGTATTATTATTCCAGATTCGGTATCTTCTCATGCTTGCTTTAGCTATAAAGTAACCAGCATTGGTGAAGGTGCTTTTCACTCTTGTTCTGGTTTAACCTCGGTAACTATTCCAAACTCAGTAACCAGCATTGGTGACTATGCTTTTGCCTATTGTTCTGATTTAACAGCGGTAACGATTCCAAACTCAGTAATCAGCATTGGTAACTATGCTTTTGTCTATTGTTCTGGTTTAACCTCGGTAACTATTCCAAACTCCGTAACCAGCATTGGAGAAAGTGCTTTTCGATTTTGTTCTGGTTTAACATCGGTAACCATTCCAAACTCAGTAACCAGCATTGGTTCCTATGCTTTTGACAGTTGTTCTGGTTTAACATCGGTAACCATTCCAAACTCAGTAACCAGCATTGGTAACAATGCTTTTGCCTATTGTTCTGGTTTAACATCGGTAACCATTCCAAACTCAGTAACCAGCATTGGAGAAAGTGCTTTTCGATCTTGTTCTGGTTTAACATCGGTAACCATTCCAAACTCAGTAACCAGCATTGGTGAAGCTGCTTTTGCCCATTGTTCTGGTTTAACATCGCTACTTTGTGATATTGAAACCCCTTTATCAATAAATCTAAATGTATTTGAAGGAGTAAGCCAAGGTGCTTGTTTTTTAACAGTACCTGCTGGCAGCATTGCGGCTTATAAAGCAGCGGATGTTTGGCAGTATTTCGCTCCTTTTACTTGTGCAACTCCAACAGAAAATACAACTACTGTTTCGGCTTGTGACAGTTATTTTTGGGCAAATACCAATGAATCGTATTATTTGAGTGGATCTTACACTGGCACTTCGACAAATTGTGTAACAGAAAAGTTAGTTTTAACCATTATTTCAACTGCAACAGATCAAACAAATTTTAGTAGTGGTGGTCTTAATTATGTAGTTACCTCTGCAACCACAGTAGCTGTAGGTAATAATTCAGGTGCAAGTGGTCCTATTAGTATTCCAGCTTCGGTATCTAATGCTTGTTTTAACTATACGGTAACCAGCATTGATTATCGAGCTTTTAACGGTTGTTCTGGTTTAACCTCGGTAACGATTCCAAACTCAGTAACCAACATTGATCATCTAGCTTTTAACGGTTGTTCTGGTTTAACATCGGTAACGATTCCAAACTCGGTAATTAGCATTGGTGAAAGTGCTTTTTCAGAATGTTCTGGTTTAACAGCGGTAACTATTGGAAACTCAGTAACGAGTATAGGTAATATGGCTTTTTACAATTGTTATGGTTTAAACTCGGTAACAATTCCAAACTCGTTAACAAGTATTGGTCATTCTACTTTTTACAAATGTTCTGGTTTAAACTCGGTAACGATTCCAAACTCAGTAGTTAGCATTGGTGCCTATGCTTTTAGCGATTGTTATAGATTAACATCGGTAACGATTCCAAACTCAGTAACCATCATTGATTATGCTGCTTTTCTCGGTTGTTCTGGTTTAACATCGGTAACGATTCCAAACTCAGTAACCATCATTGATCCTCTAGCTTTTAACGGGTGTTCTGGTTTAACATCGGTGGTATGTGAAATTGAAACCCCTTTATCAATAAATCTAAATGTATTTGAAGGAGTAAACCAAGGTACTTGTAGTTTAACGGTGCCAAACGGAAGCGTTTCGGCCTATGCAGGGGCTCTCGTTTGGCAGAATTTCGCTCCTATTACTTGTGCAATTCCATCAGAAAATACAACTACTGTTACGGCTTGTAACAGTTATACTTGGGCAAATAACAATCAAACGTATACTGCAAGTGGTACTTATACTGGCACTACGACAAATTGTGTAACAGAAAAGTTAGTTTTAACCATTCTTTCAACTGCAACAGATCAAACAAATTTTAGTAGTGGTGGTCTTAATTATGTAGTTACCTCTGCAACCACAGTAGCTGTAGGTGAAAATTCAGGTGCAAGTGGTCCTATTATTATTCCAGCT
>Ga0247722_10000583_pt1 | contig 21780 bp, 21 predicted proteins | sample MSEWelMarce3H_FC_FD_189094 | JGI IMG/M metagenome (GOLD analysis project Ga0247722, IMG submission 189094) | Subsurface sediment microbial communities from gas well in West Virginia, United States - MSEEL Well Study Marcellus 3H_FC | ecosystem: Environmental > Terrestrial > Deep subsurface >... | reverse complement strand
ATTAATGAAAAAACAAATATTCAAAGAGCGTCAAATGTCAGATCTACTAATGGGTTGCTGGTTCATGTGTTTGGAAAACTGGCAGCAGCTTTTATTGGATTGATAATTTAACCCTTAATTCGCATTATAATGTGTTCTCTAAAAAACAGAAAATATTCATGGGTGATACAGGCTCCATGATTATCGGATTCATACTGGCCACCATGGCCTTGCAGTTTATGGAAGCCAATGCCCCGGCGGTCAGGAGCAACCTGAATATTCAGATGATTTCAGCACCGGCTGTTGTAGTGGGAATTCTGATTGTCCCGGTTATCGATACTTTGCGGGTTTTCTTTTTGCGATTGTCGAAAGGAAACTCTCCTTTTGTAGCCGATAAAAACCATATTCATCATCGTTTGCTGACACTTGGATTTTCGCATATTCAGATTGCGTTGATTCTGGGGGGTGTTAACATCTTTTTCATTGTGCTTAATTTTTTGCTCAAAGACTTTGGGATGCTGAAACTTATGGTTTTAAATCTCGTATTGGGATTTGTTATATTTTATCTGCCCGCTATGTTTATTCGCATCAAACTGAAAAAGTTGCGGAATGATCAGGTGGAGGTTACCCCTTCCGGGATGGATTGATTTTACGAAAAAGAAATATGAGCAAGAGAATATCCCTTATTACCGTCACCTATCAGTCGGCAGAAACGCTGAAAGATACCATCGAGTCAGTGCGTCGTCAGCGGTTTGATGATTTGGAGTATATTGTGGTGGATGGCGGTTCGGTGGATGGCACCCTGGATATTCTGAAAAACAGTTCCGACGTTGTGGATCGCTGGATCAGTGAGCCGGATAACGGAATTTATGATGCCATGAATAAAGGAATCGCACTTGCAAGCGGCGAAGTGATAGGGTTTTTACACGCAGATGATATGTTCGCAAACGGTGAAGTAATTGGAAACGTGTTGGATAGGTATGATGATTCGAAATTTCATCTGTTGTATGGTGATCTGGAGTATGTGCGTTCGGAAAACCCTGAACAAGTGGTGCGATTCTGGCGCAGCGGTTCTTTTCGGAGACAGCAGTTACAACGGGGGTGGATGCCTCCTCATCCTACTGTTTATGTGAGACGCGAATTTTTTGAGAAAATTGGCGGATTTAACACCGAATATCGTATTTCAGCCGATTATGAATGGTTGCTGAGAGCCCTTTCTTTTCCGTCCGTCAAGGTTGAATATCTTCCTGAAGTTTTGGTTAGAATGCGTATGGGGGGGGCCAGCAACAAGTCGCTACGCAATGTGATTGCCAAGTCGGGAGAAGACTTACGGGCATTGAAGGACAATGGAGTAGGAGGTTTTCGAACCCTTTTCTGGAAGAATGCTTCCAAAATTTCCCAGTTTGTGCGCCGCAATTGATTCGAGAGTCTCTTTATCCGGTTTTTTTTATTGAGGTTTGTTGGTTATTTTAGCACCTTAAATAGTGTTTGTCTATAAAGTCCAACTTCTGCGTTGTTGCTCAAAATCTAAATCCTCAAATACACTAGTATGCTGCGGTTTAGATTTTTCCCACGCCTTGAATTTGAACTTTTTAGCCTGAATTATTCATAAATAATTGTGATGAGATGTTCAAATATCAAGAAATATTGACTCTCGCAGATAGAAATGATGAAGGAAATAGTGAACTATTTTCAAATTATTTTTATTGAGGACGTCCATATTTCGCAGATAGTTGAGCATCATAATAGATGATTTATGAATAGAGCAGGCTAGTTCAAACACGTGAAAAACGCTTAGTTTATAGTCATGTGTCTGGTCAGAAAGTGCCAAGTGTAACGCAGCAAGCGGTACTTTATGTACAGAGCTGTCCATAAGCTAAGCAAAATTTGTTTTTAGACCTGTTTTCTGGTCAGAAAGTGGCAATTGCCAGGCTTGCGAAGGCGCCAAAAATGGAGTTTACTAATCGTAAATGAGTATTTTGGCGGCAAGCGTAACAGCCTGCCCCGATCCTTCGGGGGCGCAAGTGGTACTTTATCGACAGAAAATAAATAAAATTAATTCTGTATGGCAATACCTCCCAAAGGACCAGCAAATGTAGCAGGGCACGGACCCGGTTTCAAAAACGATGGTTTTTCCGATGTTAAAAAGATCGTCAGGCTGGTGTTGCATCACTGGTTTCTGTTTGCAATAAGTATTCCGCTGTTTCTGGGTGGTGTTTACATATATCACCGTTATACCTTGCCGGTTTACAAAGGTACGGTTACCATGCTTTTCAAGAGTGAAAGCGAGAGAATGATGCGTGATATTAACCTTATGGAGGGTTTCGGCCTTTCCGCCGAGGTGCGCAATATTGAGAACCAGTCTTTTATCATCCGCTCACAGAAAACCATCAGGGAAGTTATTGATCGCCTTGATTTCCGGGTTTCTTATTTTGCTGACGGGCGTTTTAAGGATACAGAGCTGTATCAGTCTGCTCCTTTTGTTATTGAGCTTGAAGAGTCACATCCCCAGATACTTGGTTCGCCCATTTATATCTCTATGTCGGGAGGTGGCCTGATAAATGTTTCAGCCTCTTCTGAATCAGGAATTCTTCATCGGTTTGATGAAGACCGGACCGTTGGAAGGGCGGTACCATTCGAATTCGAGAAGACTGTAAAACCCGGAGAGCTGGTTGAACACGAAAATTTTGCTTTTAGGATTCATCGCAACGATGGCTTAACTTCCGGAGCCGGCGAGTACTTTGTTCAGTTTCACTCTCATAATCAGTTGACATCCCGATATCGGTCACGTGTTAGCGTGAGCAATTACAGGGAAGGCTCTTCCATTGTTTTTATCGGCTCTACCGGTAATAATCCTCGAAAAATTGTTGCTTTTCTCGATGTACTCTCTGATGTGATTGTGGAGAACAACCTGAAAAGGAAAAACGATATGGCTTCCCGTTCACTGGATTTCATTCAGAATCAGTTGAAGAATGTAGCCGATACCTTGAATCAGACCCAGCAACAGTTGATGGCTTTTCGTCAGGAAAACAGGTTTATGGTTCCTTCTGAATTTGCCTCCGATCTGGCGGGACAGTTTATTGAGAAAGAGAAAGAACTGCGGTTGCTCGAAATCAAATATGATTATTTTCAGCAGCTGAAAGAACGGCTGAAAAGCGGGGACATGAAAGAGGAGTATCTGCTCACTGCCTTTGCCAACGATGATGCAGGCGTGGTAAATCAGTTGGTAGGTAAATATATGGATGTTTTATCGGAACTGAAATCTGTGGAGCTTACGGCCGGAACTTCCAATCCTTATTATCGCCAACTGGAGCAGGAACTGAAGATTGTGAGCGAAACAATGATTCAGGCCATCGATAAAAGGATGGAGTCGATTCTTGTTCGCCAGGGGGAAATGAAGAGGCAGATTGCTGCACTGTCGGGCAGAATGAATAATCTTCCCGAATTGGAGAAGGAATACCTGGAGCTGGAAAGGGCTTTTAAGTTGAATGATGCCATTTATACTTTCTTACTGCAAAAGAATTCAGAGACTCAGATTGCAAAGGCATCAAATATTCCTGATAATGAGGTGCTGGATCAGGCTACCATTTCAGGGGTGGTGTCGCCCGATAAAAAGGGCAATTATGGGAAAGCGTTTCTTTTATCGTTGATTCTTCCCGCAGCAATCATCGGGTTGAGGGAGATGTTGAATACCCGTGTACGCGACCGTCAGGAGATGGAGACCATTGCCGGTGATTTTCCCAATATGGGTAGCATCGTTCGGAACCGGGTGGTGAGCGAAAATGCGATAAACCAATCACCGCACTCACTTTTGGCCGAATCTTTCAGGTCGTTGCGAACCAAAATACGGTTTATGCTGGCTGAAGATACGCATCAGGTAATTTTGCTGACTTCTACCAATACCGGTGAAGGGAAAACCTTTTGTGCGCTCAACCTGGCTACGGTATTTGCCATTTCAGGGAAAAAAGTTGCTTTGCTGGGGTTTGATATGCGAAAGCCGAGGTTGTCAGAGATTTTTGATAAAAATCAAAACATCGGTATCTCCAATTATCTTTCCGGCATGAATGAAATTGAGGAGATCATATATCCTTCCGAAGTTGATAATATGTGGCTGGTGCCTTCGGGTGTTACACCACCCAATCCGTCTGAGTTGATTGCTGGTGAGCGAACCAGTGTACTCTTCGATTACCTCAGAAGTAATTTTGATTTGATTATTGTTGATACTCCTCCCATCGGTCTGGTGGCTGATGCCCGTATTTTGATACAATATTCCGATTGTCGCTTGTTTGTGGTAAGAGCTGGTATGACTAACAGAGACCATTTTGCAGCTACTGTAAATGAACTGCGCAATGAGAAGATCGACAGGGTAGGGCTGGTATTAAATGACATCAACCCGGGAGACAAGCGTTACGGTTATTACAATACGGGTTATTACGGACCACCTGCCGAAGATTCACGTTAAATTGTCAGAAGCTTTCTTTTGAAAGGTAATTTATTCAATCTGTCTTGTTCAGACTATTCGGAACAGGTTGATTTTTGTAGAACACAATGCCCATTTTTTAATGCAACACTATACCAATTATTCATTAAAGAAACGCAATACATTTGGCCTGGATGCAAAGTCAAAAGATTTTTATGTATTTGAGAATGCTGAAGAATTGAGTGCCTGGCTTGGTCAGAATCAGCCCGGAAATCAGATTTTGGTGATTGGAGGAGGGAGCAATCTGCTTTTCACCAAAGATTTCGAAGGTGCAATTTTGTCACCCGAAATGGGGGGAATAGAAATAATTAAGGAGGACGAAAATGAAGTACTGGTTCGTTTTGCAGCAGGAGAGGAGTGGGATGTCTGTGTGCAATGGGCTGTGGAGAACGGGCTGGGTGGCATTGAGAATCTTTCTTACATTCCCGGGAATGTCGGAGCGGCACCTGTTCAGAACATCGGAGCCTATGGTGTGGAAGTGGCAGATGTGGTGGAGTATGTGGAAGGTTTGATGCTGGAAGATGGTTCATTTTTTCAGAAATCACGTTCGGAATGTGACTTTGATTATCGATACAGCATATTTAAAGGTCCGCTAAAAGGCAAAGTGGTGGTAACCGGAGTGGTGCTTCGGCTATCCCGGAAGCCTGAGTTTTCAATGGACTATGGGGCAGTCCGCGAACGTGTGCATTTAATGGGTGGTCCTTCTCTGGCAAACATCCGAAAAGCGATTGTGGATATTCGTAAAGAGAAACTGCCTGAGCCGGAAGAGTTTGGAAATGCCGGGAGTTTCTTCAAAAATCCGGTTGTAGAGGCCTCCTTTTATCAGCAATTACAGCAGAAATGGCCGGAGATTCCCGGATATGTGCTTGAAAACGGGAAAAAAGTGAAGGTTCCCGCCGGCTGGCTGATTGAAAAGACCGGCTGGAAGGGCCGTGAGTTTGGAAATGCCGGAGTTCATAAAAACCAGGCTCTCGTCCTGATTAATCGCGGCCTTGCTACAGGCAGTGAAATTGCAGGACTGGCAAAGGCTATCCAGGAGGATGTTTATTCCAGGTTCGGTGTACAACTACATCCTGAAGTCAATATTTTATGATATTGATTTCTTGACTTTTTATCGCCAGATTCTTCTTTGACTCAGTGCTCTTCTGTATTTTGCAGCATTGATGTTATGCTGACGCAGGGTTTTGGCAAAATTGTGATAACCCGAAAAATCATCTTTGGCACACATATATAAATAATCATGATCTTCGTGATTCAAAACTGCCTCAATGCCAGAAACAGAAGGGAAACGGATGGGGCCGGGGGGAAGTCCGCGGTACATATAAGTGTTGTAAGGAGAATCTATTTCCAGGTCGCGGGACAAGACTCTGTTGATGGTAAAATCGCCCAATACAAATTTGATGGTCGGATCGGCCTGTAACCGGATGCCTTTGTTTAGCCTGTTGATATACAGCCCTGCCACTGTTGCTTTTTCATCGCTTTTTACCGTCTCTTCGTCCACGATGCTGGCAAGTGTGGCCACTTCGATGGGCGTCATTCCCGATTTTTTAGCTTTTTCCAGTCGTGCGTCATTCCAGAACTGCTTATATTCGCGGTGCATTCGTGCGATAAATTCCTGTGCATCTGTATTCCACCATATCTCATAGGTGTTGGGAATAATCATGGCAGATACCGTGGCAGGAGAAAATTCGTATTTTTTTAATAAGCTGGTGTCACGCAAAGCTTTTAACAGGGATAAAGAGTCTGCTTCTATGGTTTTTGATACTTTTCCGGCCAGCTCTTCAGCGGTTCTTACATTATTGAAGGTAAGTCTGACGGGGCTTTGCAATCCGGCCCGGAGCATATTTATCAATTCATTATTGTTCATGCCGTCCCTAAGCAGGTAATGACCTGGGGGTACTCTTTCCGGATATTCTTTAATTTTTGCCAGCCATACAAATGATTTGGTGTCCTTAAGGAATCCTGAGACCTCAAGCAAGCCCCTGACATCCTCAAACGTGGCGTTGGTGGGGACATAAAAACTTTCTGTTTTTTTACCGTCAAGTAAGACGTTGGGCGCAAATATCTTCTGCTGAAAACTAAGTGCCAGCCATGCTCCAATAGCTATGACAATAGAAACTACGACAAAAAAGATGATCAGTTTTCGTCCGGTTTTCTTATTTCGTCTGGTTGATTGTTTTAATGCCATCGTTATTCAAATTGGATAATACAATATACATTGGTGACAAAAAGGCCGTAAAAATACAACTTTATTATAAATGGCGGACCGAACTTTTTGTTTGTTTCCAATGATTTTTTTTGCAATTTTGATGCCGTTCTTTGAAGGCCGGTTTTGCAGGGATTTTGCAGTTGGCGGCATAGAATATGAAAAGTCCGGAGAATAGAATTCTGAGAGATGAGACGAGCCCCTACTAACCCTTAAATATCCTGAAAAGGCCCGTCATTGTGAGTTCGCACCTAATCTGTCCTTGGTAACGTAGTGAAGCAATCTCAAATTTTTAACCGGACACCAGAAACAATTATATTATATCCTAATGAAACGAGCATGGCAAGGGATGTCACAAAAGACAATGTATAAATTTTTAACATGTGAGTTCCATCAGACCAATAACTTAGATAAATTATATACTGATGAAACGAGCATGATATTTTTTAAGCATAAATATCACAAAAGAATATGTTTAAAAAATATTATGCGAGAGCGAAGCGGTTCCATTCGTTCTCAGATTTTTAATTAGTTTTTTATCAGATAATTACAAATTTTTAAACGAATGAAAAAGATACTTTTTATTGCCTTAGCAGTGTCAATGCTTGCATCCTGTGCCTCTATGCGGAAAGGGTCCTCCAAAATGGCCTCTTCTCCCTATGCCGAGGGTGTGAAAGATGATGGCATTGAGGTGCGTGAAGATGTGCGGCCGGTTGTCAGGGAAGAAGTTGAAGAGTCTTCAGAGCCGGCCATTGTGGTAAGAGAAGAAAAAGTGAAAACCGTTGATGTGGAAGAGACTACCGAAACCATTTTCCGCTATTATGTCATTATCGGCTCTTTCCGCTACATTGAAAATGCCCGTAATTACAAGACAGAATTGATCAGCGAAGGATTTGTGCCCGTCATTTTGGAAAATGAAAACGGGTTGTTCCGTGTCTCTGTTGCGGCATACAATGAAGAGCAACCTGCCAGGAACAATATTGCTGCCATACGACGCAACTATGCCAAATATGCAGATGTGTGGCTGCTCATCAGAAAGCAATAACCGAAAAGAATATTTTTTAATAAATCAACTGTATTTAATTATGTATCAGCCAGTACAATTATCCGAGGATATTTTTTACATTGGTGTAAACGACAGACGAACAGAACTTTTTGAGAATATGTGGCCGCTTCCGCGCGGTGTGGCTTACAATTCATATCTCATCAATGATGGTAAGGTTGCACTTCTGGATACGGTAGAGATTGGACAGGTAGAAAAGTTCCTGAAAAAAATTCATGCTGTTATCGGTGATAAACCTGTCGATTATCTGGTAATCAATCACATGGAGCCCGATCATGCAGGGTCTGTAAATATTATCCGTCAGTTGTATCCCGATATGAAAATTGTGGGGAACAAAAAGACGCTTCCCATGGTGGAAGGCTTCTTTGGTATAACAGAGAACCTGGTGGAAGTGAAAGAGGGAGATGAACTGGATCTGGGGAGCCATAAACTTCAGTTTTTTCTGGCTCCTATGGTTCACTGGCCCGAAACGATGGTGACCTATGAACAAACGCAGAAGATTCTTTTCTCAGCCGATGCCTTTGGTAGTTTTGGGACATTGGATGGTGGTGTTTTTGACGATGAGATGGATTTTTCATGGTTTCATGATGAAATGCGCCGTTACTACTCAAATATTGTTGGTAAATACGGCAGCCCTGTGCAGAAAGCACTCGAAAAACTGAGTGCACTGGATATTAAAATAATTGCAGCCACGCACGGACCTATAATCCGCAGTCACATTCCCGAAGTATTAAAGATGTATGATGACTGGAGCAGTCACAAAACCCAGGAGGGCGTTGTGGTGGCCTTTGCTTCCATGTACGGGAATACCGAGGAGATGGCGGAAGTCACTGCCCGGGCCATTGCTGAGCAGGGCATCAGAGACATCCGAATCTATGATGTTTCAAAGACTCATTCTTCCTATATTATTTCTGATATCTTTAAATACAAGGCACTGGTATTGGCAAGTCCCACCTACAGCAATGAACTGCACCCAAATATGGAGGCTCTGGTAAATAAGCTGAAGCACATGGCAGTAAAGGATCATTATCTTGGGGTTTTGGGGTCGTTTACCTGGGCCGGAACTGCTGCTAAGCGTCTGAAAGAGTTTGGTGAAGAGCTGAAATGGGAGATTATTGGAACTCCTGTTGAAGAAAAGCATGCACTGAAGAAACAAAAATACGACGAATGCCGTGATCTGGGAGAAGCTATTGCCAGCAGATTGAAAGCTGACAGATAGGAATAAATCCGTCTCCGATAATAAATGCCCGTCTATAAACTAAGCAAAGTATCTCAAGTTCGCTGTGTTTGTTCAGAAGGTTCCGTTTACAAGGCTTGCCATTAGCGGAAATGCGGAGTTTACTCGAGTAAATGAGCAATTTCCGCTAATGGCGTAACGTAGTAAACGGGACTTTTTGGACAGGCACTAATCAGGGACGGCTTTGTTTTTATCTGATACCAAGTTCATCCACATCTTTCCGAATCTTATCCAGCGCTTTAGTTACAGCCTGGTTGGCGGTTGCTCCGGCATCTTCGATAATCCGGCGTCCCAGTTCAAACGATGGAACGTTGGGCGGAACCTGCGTGGAGGCAGTGTTAATGACCCGGGAGACCTCCTCCCGTGCTTTTTTTATTTGTTCCCAGGTATCTGAAGGAAGGTAGATCTGCATGGCAAGATTGTGGCCAAATTCGGTGCGAATGGTTTTGAGCAAATGACTTTGAAGCTGAAAGGCATTCATGTTTTTTTGTTGTTCACGCAACACGAGGGATTCCGGAGAAATGCGCTCCAGAAACAACGTAAATCGTTCAAATGCCTGAAGCCGTTGCGTCAGGAGCTGGTTGCTGTTGGCCATCAGGAATTCCTGACGTCTTTTTTTGGCTTCATGATCCAAAAACCATTTGACCAAAATTAAGGTAAAAACCGCAATTACAGTTATGGGGGCAAATATCAGGATGAGTTCTGTTTTTTCCATTTCTTAGAAACTTTTGTGTCTCGGTGAACAAAGTTAATGATTTTCTGATTGTATAAATATTCCTAACCTTAAATATCCTTAACCTTGTCAGGTGCAAAAAAAGACTATTTTTGTGCATTCATTCCTAACCTGATACCAAAAAGAATGAGAAATATGCTTAACGGCTTTGCCGAAGATAAAAACATACATTAATATGGAACAATTATCAGACAGACTGGCCCGGTTGCCTGAATCAGAGACTATAGCGATGGCGCAGAGAAGCCGGGAATTGCGCGAACAGGGAAAAGATATTATCAACCTGAGTTTGGGGGAGCCTGATTTTCCCTCGCCTCCTCACGTGAAAGAGGCAGCCATTAAGGCTGTTCAAGATAATTTCTCTCATTATACCCCTGTTCCGGGCATCCCCGAACTGAGAGAGGCCATCGTTGCCAAGCTAAAAAGAGACAACAATCTGGAATACCAACCATCAGAGATTGTTGTTTCCACCGGTGGAAAACAATCTTTGTCCAATGCAATCTATGCACTGGTAAACGAAGGAGATGAAGTTATTATTCCTTCGCCTTACTGGGTAAGTTATCCTGCGATGGCTCAATTGGCAGGTGGAAAATCTGTTTTTGTGTATGCCGGCATAGATCAGGATTTTAAAATTACTCCTGATCAACTGGATGAGGCAATTACTCCGAAAACAAAAGTTCTGTTGATCAACAGTCCTTCCAATCCTACAGGCAGTGTGTATTCTCTTGCAGAATTAAAGGCACTGGCAGCTGTTTTGGAGAAGCATCCTCATGTATTTATTATTTCAGACGAAATCTATGAGTACATCAATTATGATGAACCCCAACATTCATTGGCAGAGTTTCCTTCCCTGAAGGACCGGGTAATTATTGTAAATGGTGTATCCAAAGGATTTGCCATGACCGGTTGGAGAATTGGATATATGGCAGCTCCTGCATGGATTGCTTCAGCTTGTTCACGTTTACAGGGGCAATATACTTCGGGAACTTCCGGAATTTCTCAGAAAGCAGCATTGGCTGCCATTGAAGGCCCTATGGATTATACCAACGATATGGTTGAGGCTTTCCGCCGGCGACGTGAGTTGGTGGTTAAGCTGGCCAACGATATTCCCGGACTTAAAGTCAATAATCCGGCAGGTGCATTTTATCTGTTTCCCAATGTGAGTGCATTTTTTGGAAAAAGCTATGAGGGGAAAACAATCGAAAATGCCAATGACCTGAGTTTTTATTTGCTGGAGCATGCTTATGTGGCTACAGTCAGCGGAACAGCTTTTGGAAATAAAAACTGCATCCGGTTTTCTTATGCCACCAGCGATGATTTGTTGAAGGAGGCAATGCGTCGCATTAAGGAAGCTTTGGCAGCTCTTAAATAGTTTCTGTCCATAAAGTACCACTTGCGTCGTTACGCTTGCCGCCAAAATACTCATTTACGATTAGTAAACTCCGTTTCTGTCGGCTTCGCAAGCCCCCGAAGAAAAATCGGGGCAGGCTTTGTAACTGGCACTTTCTTGACAAACACATGACCAGAAACAAAATTTTGCTTAGTTTATAGACAGGCACTAAATAGCAGGTGATTTTTGATAAATGCAATTTCTCCTTTATCTTTAAAGATTGGGATTGCAACCTGATTAATAAAGCAAATAAATCATTAATGTAATGAATCCATGGCCAAAGAAACACAACCGGTAATCAACAAAAAAGGAAATATTGTAGAAATTTCTGACGGTTTGGTGCGTCAAAAGGAAAACATCATTCTCAGAGATGTTAATCTTGAGGTAAAACCGGGAGAGTTTGTCTATTTGATTGGCAGGGTTGGTAGTGGAAAGTCCAGTTTGCTGAAGACTTTTTACGGAGACCTTCCTTTTACCGACGGTTATGGATTTGTAGTCGGATACAGCCTGAAAATGCTTAAAAATCGCCAACTTCCGTATCTTCGGAGAAAGATGGGCATTGTATTTCAGGATTTTCAGTTACTTACCGACCGAAATGTCTATGACAATCTCCAGTTTGTGCTGAAAGCTACCGGTTGGAAGAACCAGACCGATATGGATCATCAGATCAGGGATGTTTTGTCGAAAGTGGATATGGTTCATAAAGGATACAAAATGCCGCATCAACTGTCGGGTGGTGAGCAGCAACGCATTGGTATTGCCCGTTCGTTACTGAATAAGCCTGATTTGATTCTTGCTGATGAGCCTACCGGAAATCTGGATCCCGACACTTCGGATGATTTGCTGGAATTGCTTCATCATATTTGCAAGGAGGAGTCAAAAACGGTAATCATGGCAACACACAACTACGGGTTGATCAAGAAATTTCCGGGACGAACCATTCGTTGTGAAAATACCCGATTGGTGGAGTCAGCCCAGGAAGAAATTGATTTTGACCAGTTGATTGAATAAAAAATCAGAGAGTAAGGGACATGGAGCATGGAGCAATTATCAACTTCATCAGTTCATAAATTTTCCGACACAGATTTGATTAAGAGTCAAAAACTGTGTTACTTTGCAACTTGTTTAACGAACAAAAAGAATATACAGAATGGAAATTGCAAGAAACAAATTTGTATCGCTTTCATATCAATTGCGTCTCAATGGTGCCGAAGGTGATTTAGTGGAAGAAACCGGAGAGAACAATCCTTTACAATTCGTTTATGGAGCCGGAAAAATGATTGAGATGTTCGAGAAAAAAATCGAAGGTCTTAAGCAGGGCGACAATTTTAAATTTGAATTGAAAGCAGACGAAGCTTATGGTCAGGTAAATACTGAAGCTATTGTGGATCTGCCCAAAAATATCTTTGAAGTGGAAGGCAAGATTGATGAGTCTTTGCTCAAAATTGGCAATATGGTGCCTATGCAGGATGCCAATGGTAACCGCTTGAACGGAATCGTTCTGGAAGTAACCGATGATACTGTGAAAATGGACTTTAACCATCCGCTTGCAGGTGATGATTTGCATTTTGCAGGTCAGGTGCTTGAAGTACGTGATGCTACCGAAAACGAACTGGTTGAAGCTGTTGGTGGTGGCGGATGTAGTTCAGGATCTTGTGGCGATGGTTGCAGCTGCTAAAAACCAAGAAAATTTTATTAAAAAAGGTGTTTCATTGATTGATGAAACACCTTTTTTTTGCTCATGTAGCCTGCATCACCTATTTTTACAAAGCATTTTTTTTGAAAACGATATTAAAACAAAAATACAATGGCAGGTAATACCTTTGGCAGAATATTTAAACTGACCTCTTTTGGTGAATCCCATGGACGCGGTGTTGGTGGAATTCTGGAGGGCGTGAAGCCCGGTCTGGAGCTGGATATGGACTTTATTCAACAGGAACTGGACAGAAGGCGTCCCGGACAATCCAAAATTACCACACCTCGTGACGAAAAGGATCGCGTGGAGTTTCTTTCCGGAGTGATGGATGGAAAGGCTACCGGGACTCCTTTAGCGTTTGCTATTTGGAATAAAGATCAAAAATCTAACGATTATGACAACCTCAAAGATCTTTATCGCCCATCGCATGCCGATTATACTTACGATGCCAAATATGGAATTCGGGATCATCGTGGTGGTGGTCGTTCGTCAGCCAGAGAAACTATTGCCAGAGTTGTGGCAGGAGCCATCGCTAAACTGATGCTGAAAGAAACGGGTGTGGATATCACAGCCTTTGTTTCTCAGGTAGGAGAATTGAGGATGGAAGAGGTGCCAGAAGATTTGTCCGCCATCGAATCAACGCCCGTACGTTGTCCGGATACTAAAATGGCAGAACGCATGATTGATTACATTGATAAAATACGTCAGGAAAAAGATTCAGTTGGGGGAGTGGTCAGCTGCGTAATCAGAAATGCTCCGGCAGGTCTGGGCGATCCTGTATTTGAGAAGTTACATGCTGTTCTTGGCCAGGCAATGCTGTCCATTAATGCCGTTAAAGGTTTTGAGTATGGTTTGGGTTTTAAAGCTTCTTCGATGAAAGGGTCTCAACACAATGATGAGTTTTACACCGAGGCAGGTAAAGTAAAAACCCGTACCAACCGGTCGGGGGGTGTGCAAGGGGGCATCTCCAACGGAGAGGAGATACTCTTCAGGGTGGCTTTTAAACCTGTGGCAACCATTTTGAAAGACCAGAATACAGTGGACAAATCGGGCAATGAGGTGGTAATGAAGGCTCGGGGGCGACACGATCCCTGCGTAGTGCCGCGGGCAGTACCTATTGTTGAAGCAATGGCTGCCATGGTAATAGTGGATGCCTGGCTGATGAATAAAACTTATCAGTAGATTATTGCTAATTGCTCATTGTTTATTGTTAATTGCTAATTGAAAAATGGGAAAACTTCCGCTTCATTGGAAAATCATTATCGGACTTGTATTGGGAATTCTTTGGGCACTTGCATCCAGCTGGCTGGGGTGGGGCACATTTACCGAAAACTGGGTATCCCCCTGGGGCCGGATTTTCATTGATCTGTTGAAGTTGATAGCTGTTCCGCTTGTTTTGTTTTCAATTATTGGAGGAATTGTCAGTTTGGGGCATCCGCGAGACCTGGGGAGGCTTGGTGGAAAAACCCTGTTGTTTTATCTTGCCACCACCGTTATCTCTGTAACAGTGGGACTGGTGTTGGTTAATGTACTGGCTCCCGGAAAAACCATAGAAAAGGAAGTTCGCCTGGAAAACAGGATGGGATATGAACTCTGGCTGCAGGAGCAGGGGCTGACTCCCAAAGATGGAAGGTGGTTTTCCCGCGACAGCACTTATCATCAGTTACTGAGCCAGGTTGCTCAAAAAAGGGGATTTGAAGAGACGGAGGAAGTCCGTGTTCGATTGGAAACCGCACAGAAGGCAGAAAAAGATGGTCCGCTGGTTTTTTTGGAAGATATGGTGCCGGGCAATTTGTTTTTTAGTTTGTCCGATAACCGTAATATGCTGCAGATAATATTCTTCGGGATATTTTTTGGTGTTGCCCTGTTGTTTATCCCTTCAGAAAAAGCGGCACCGTTGAAGCGTCTGATCGATTCGGTGGCTGAAGTGTTTCTTAAAATGGTGGAGCTGATAATGGCTGCTGCTCCATTCTTTGTCTTTGCGCTGATGGCGGGGATGGTCAATCAGATGTCAGGAGGAGATCCGGGGCATGTGCTGGAACTATTTAAAGGATTGACCTGGTACTCACTGGTCGTGGTTTTGGGGCTGGTAATAATGGCCTTTGTTATCTATCCCGCATTTATGGCATTTTTTGTTAAGGGAATATCCTTTATGGAATTTCTTCGGGGCATCAGTCCTGCACAAATGCTTGCTTTTACGACCAGCAGCAGTGCTGCCACACTGCCCGTAACCCTCGAATGTGTCGAAGAAAACCTCAAGGTTGACAAACGGATTTCCAGTTTTGTCCTGCCCATCGGCGCAACCGTTAATATGGACGGAACCAGTCTTTACCAGGCAGTGGCAGTGGTCTTCCTGGCCCAAATGCACCTGGTGGACTTGAGCATAGGTCAGCAACTTACCGTTGTACTTACTGCTACTCTGGCCAGTATCGGAGCTGCTGCCATTCCCAGTGCAGGAGTGGTAATGCTGATGGTTGTTTTGAGTTCGGTAGGCCTTAATCCGGCATGGATTGGTATTATTTTGCCTGTTGACCGGATTTTGGATATGATGCGTACCGTGGTTAATGTCACAGGAGATGCAACCGTTAGCGTTGTAGTAGGGAAAACAACGAATTTGGATAATATTGAACAGTAGTGTTAAACACACCATAGGAGATGCAACCGTCTTCACAATTGGGGATAAAACCACTAATCTGGAAAATAAAACGCTAAAGGAGTAGCCTATTAATGTTTTACTCCTGATATTCATGTTTTATTTGCAAAATATTTCTAAAATGGCGTAGCCATTTTTTGTTGGGTGTCCACGAATTATCCGAATTAATATAACTCCATGCAGTTCTTAAAAGAGTGTTGCAATTCAACATTCGCCTGCAGGCATAAATTGGTGTGATTAGTACCCGTCAGCTCTCTTGCTTGCTTGCAAGAACAGACAATATTATAATTTACTTTTTAAGGTGTTACCGAGCTTCTTTCAGTGGTTTCGTGGCCAAAAAGAAGTAATTGCGCAGTAATCAACTTATCCAGCTAATTATCAATTGGCTTTCTTTTACTTGTTTTGTGCTGGCGATGCAAGGTTAGAAGATTATGAGAATGCTTGTTCCTTTTCCATTACGGGAATATTGACCGGATGCCCGGAATCTTTTTCACCTATATTACATGAAATAACTTCGGAAGAAAAAGAAAAAATAAAAGTCGATCCTTTGTTGACTTCTGAATGAAGTTTTATTTGCCCATCTAAGAGATTTAAAATAGCCTTGCAAATCGAGAGGCCTAAACCTACACCATCTGCAGTAGTGTTGACGTTTGAGCCGTTGTTGAGCTGACTGAAACGTTCAAATATTTTCTCTTGCTGTTGTTTGGGAATACCTGGGCCGGTATCAAAAACAAAAAAATGTATTCTTTGATTCTTTAGCCTGACTCCGTAGCGTATTTCTCCCTGGCGGGTGACTTTTATGGCATTGGTTATCAGGTTGGAAAAAACCTGAAACAACAGTGTCCGGTCACTTTTAATGACAATGTTTCTGAGTTCATCAGGAATGTCCTGTTCAAAATGAAGTTTGGTTTTCCTGATCTGGGTGATGTGAGCATTAAATATTTGAGTAAACAAGGAACTGATGCTAAATTCTGATGTGTTTATTTCCACCAGTTTGGCTTCCAGTTTTGATAAATCCAGGATGTTATTCAGCATGTTGAGCAATAAGTCGCTGTTTTGCCGGATAATGTCAATGTAGTCGTGTTGTTCACTCTTGGTCAGGTCAGGGCTTTTAAGTAATTCAGCAAAGCCCACTATGGCATTCATGGGGGTACGGATTTCATGGCTCATATTGGCCAGGTAAGCAGATTTTTGCTGATTGTCCTTTTCCGCCTGTTCTTTCTGCTGGATTATTATTTGTCGGGAATAGGTAAGTGCCGGTACAACAGCTAAAAAAAGAAATGAAATAACCACCACAAAATCCAAGGTTCTTTGTTTGGCCGATTGATACATTGCTACCATGTCGGGAAAGTGGAGTTCCAGCAACAGAAGGGCAACTACATTTAGTCCCAGAAGCAGAGAAATGAAACCCACTCCGGGTTTTGGTTCCAAAAAAACAATGAGGGCCATGAACGCCAAAAATATAATGGGAGAGGGGCTTTGTGATCCGCCATTGAATATCCACATCCCGTTGAGCGTAATTACGGCAGAAATGTAAAACAATCCTTTTGCAAACGAGCGGTATTTTTTACCTGGATAACGGAAGAGAAAGACAACCAGAAGAAGAGTCAGGCTGATAATGGCACTCCATACCGTTACCATACCGGGTAGGCCAATTAAAAAATTAAAAAGCGTACTTACAGCAGAGAATAAGAAGGTCAGGCATACTATCAGGCAAAAAAAATGATCTGTATAATCATCCTGTTCAGTCAGAAATTTTTTTACCAATGTTTTTGTAAAATGTTTAAGCATATGGGGTTAAGCTTTTATCTCGCGCAAATGTCCAAAATTATCCTAACAATGTAAAGTTATTTCATAAAAAAAATATATTTTTGCAATCGCAAACGGGGAATATTGCCTGTTTTCGGGGTGTAGCGCAGCCCGGTAGCGCGCGTCGTTCGGGACGACGAGGTCCCAGGTTCGAATCCTGGTACCCCGACTTTTCAGAAACCATCTGAAATCAAAAGCCTGTAAATCGTATGATTTTCAGGCTTTTTCGTTTTTAATAAATCAATTCAATTTAGTTTATTTCAACAAAAATGAGAACAAAACGGTGAGTCAATTATTTTTGACTCATCAGATAGCTACAAGTCTTATGTAGAAAGGCTTTCAGCGTTTTCAATCTCATTTGTTTTGAATCGAATCAGGTGTTTTTGGTGAACAAAAGGGTGAGTCATCACCAGAACCAGGTCAATTCATTTCATCCGTATAAAATTAATTTTTCAAGGTCGGATGGAACTCGCATGTAAGAACTTATACATATTCTTTTGAGGCAATCATTGCCATGCTCATTTCAAATCAAAATAATTAGTTTGTGGAAAAATGTTAATTTTCATTGGAAAAAGAAAACAAAAAAGTTAGTTTTACGGTAACCAAAAAGCTAAAACAAATTGGAGTCCCAACCCCACATAAGGATTAACGACAAATTGAAATATCTCTCCTATAATGGTTGGGGGATGATTGACAAAGAATATAAAGGTGTGCAATTCATTCGTTATTTGGATGTTTTGTGCACCTTTTGTTTTTGATAAACGAAATATAACCGCACATTAAGGTGCATTTATAGAATGTTGTAACCTATTGAACGAAAAAACCGACTTGCAGAATAGGATAAAGAAGAATAAATTTGTAAAAAAACCAGCGATGCAAAGACTACTATTAGATAACTTAGAAAATATCAGAACGTTATGTGACAATAATAACGTAAAGTCCCTATTTGCATTTGGTTCAGCTTGCTCAGAAAACTTCAATGACACAAGCGATATTGATTTACTAATTTCTTTCAAGCCTATGGATTATGGTGATTATGCTGACACTTATTTTGACTTGATATACAAATTTGAAGACCTATTTAAACGACCAGTTGACCTAATTACCGATAAATCATTATCAAATCCTTATTTCATAGAATCTATAAACCAGAACAAAACCCTTCTTTATGAATCTTGAGATTAAGAAGTTTCTATTTGATATATACGAATCAATTGAGTCAATTGAAAACTATCTAGGAGAGAAACGTGATTTCAAGATATATCTATCTAACAAAATGCTACGTCGGGCAATTGAGAGAGAGTTTGAAATTATTGGCGAAGCTATGAATCGTGTTGATAAATCAGATTCAACAATTGAAATCTCCAGCAAAAGACAAATTATCGACATGCGTAACAGAGTAATTCATGGATACGATAAAATTGATAATGAAATCATTTGGGGAACAATTGTCAGACACTTGCCAAGACTTAAGCAAGAAATAAAAGGACTTCTAGGATAGAAATCAACAGGTTACAACACACGTTATAGTGCATGGCTAAGTTCCATATTTTAAGCAAGTATCTTCCGCCGAAGAAAACCCTTAACGGCCAGAAAACTTCTACCTAAATAATTAGCCACGCACCATATCGCTGGACGTTACAAGCAAGCGTAAAAAAGACCATGCAACAATTAATAAAATTTGCAAACGAAAATGAGTACTTTTGTTTTTTTAAACAAATAGAAAAATCAAAATGGAATTAAAGACAAAACATAAAATCATTAATGGTGATAGCCGAAATATGGATGAATTAACTGATAATTCAGTTGATTTGGTAATCACATCACCACCTTATTGGCAATTAAAAGATTATGGCACCGAAAATCAAATAGGATATAATGACAGCTATGAAGAATATATAAACCATTTAAATTTAGTTTGGAAAGAGTGTTACAGAGTATTAGATAATGGTAGTCGATTATGCGTAAACATTGGAGACCAATTTGCAAGAGCTGTCTACTACGGAAGATATAAAGTAATTCCAATAAGAACTGAAATAATAAAATTTTGCGAAGCCATCGGTTTTGATTACATGGGAGCTATAATGTGGCAAAAGAAAACCACTTCAAATACAACTGGTGGTGCTTCGCTAATGGGTAGTTATCCCTATCCAAAAAATGGCATTATTTCAATTGATTATGAATTTATTTTAATCTTCAAAAAATTAGGGACTCCCAAAAAACCAACAAAGGAAATTAAAGAAATGTCAAAAATGACAAAAGAAGAATGGAAAACATATTTTGATGGACATTGGTATTTTGGTGGTGCAAAACAAGATGGACATATTGCCATGTTTCCAGAAGAATTGCCAAAGAGATTAATTAAAATGTTTGCATTTGTTGGGGATACAGTTCTTGACCCATTTCTTGGTAGTGGAACGACCTCACTTGCAGCAAGAAATCTGAATAGAAATTCAGTTGGCTATGAAATGAATCCTGAATTTATTCCATTTATAGAAAAAAAACTTGAAGTAAATCAAGGTAACATTTTTGATACTAATTATGAATTTATTAAACAAGATAAACTAAACATTGATTTCAAGAACGAAATAAAGGATTTACCGTATGTTTTTAAAGACTTCCACAAATTCGACAAAAAGACTGACCCTAAAAAGTTGCAATACGGTTCAAAAATAGACCAAAATGGCTCAACACAACGAGAAGACTACTTTTCTGTAAAAGAAATATTAAGCCCTGAATTAGTGAAGTTGAATAATGATTTAATTGTCCGACTTATTGGTATTAAAGAAAAAAAAGAAACAAACGGTAAAGCTATTGAATTTTTACAACTCAAAACAAAAGGGCAAAAAGTCTTTTTAAAATATGATGAAACCAAACACGATGAAAAAAATAATTTATTGGTTTATCTGTATTTAAAGAATAAAACGTTTTTAAATGCTCACTTAATTAAAAATGGTTTTGCAGATGTGGACACCACAATGAATTTTAAAAATAAGGATAAATTTATAAACTATTTAAAAGAAGCCTCATTATGAACGAAGAACAGCTAAGAATATTGGAGTATTTAAATCAGAATGCAATCGGCTATAATAATAGAAAATCTTCTTCGGAAATACGCGATGCTTTAAATTTAGAAAGTGGTGGTCCGACAAATGAACATGTTAGAAGTTTAATACGAGATATGATTTTTAATCATGGATGTTTAATCGGTAGTCTGATGTTTAGAAAAGGATATTGGATAATAGTAAATGAACAAGAATTAGAAAGAGTTATAAATCATTTAAACAGTAGGGCTGACGGAGTTAGAGAAAGAGCAAATATTTTACAACAAAACTGGGATAATAGAGATGAGTAAAAAAGAAATAAAAAAATATGCAAAACCTTTCGGCAAGAAGGAAAAAGTATTGAATTACACAAGTAATACATATCAACTTACAAGACCAAATAAAGTAGGTGCAGTTATGGCGTTAATTCGTGAATGCCAGCCAAAAGCAATTGAAGAGTGGGAAAATTATTATTTTGAAAAAGCTTATACAGCCAAAAAAGACAAAGTAAAAATAACCAAAGATACCTTAGAAGAACTTGGCGAAAGATTATATGCAAAAATAACTGAAGTAGTAATACCAGAATGGACAGCCGCATTTCAAGATTTGAGTTTACAAGACTGCAAGGATTATATCTATCAAGTTACCATTGTTAGGACTTATGACGGTTTTCTGTTAGAAAAATCAGTAATTAATGATGGGCTTTCAAAAATATTTCCAGAAGTAGAATTTGAGGAAAGCGACTCTGAATTAGACCATGCAGGAGACATTGATTATCTCGGTAAAGTAAATGACAAAGCTTTCGGAATCCAAATAAAACCTATTACTGCAAATGCAAATTTCGGCAATTATAAAGTTACTGAAAGGATGAGTAAAAGTTTCCAGGACTTTGAAAATAAATATGGAGGTAAGGTGTTTGTTATATTTTCAGTAAGGACAGGAGACAAAAAGGTAATTAAAAATGCAGAGGTAATAGAAGAAATTAAAAAGGAAATCGACAGATTGAAAAACGCCAGCTTGTAACATTTAGGGCTGAATTAATCCCCACGAGATAAAAAATCCCGCTTCTAAAAAAGTGGCGGGATTAATTTTGCCCATTGTTGGACTTTACCCGGACGTCAGCGTTTTAGGGAGCTGTAGCGCTTTTGGGGGTATATAGGAATTTCAATGCATTAGGCAGCAATTTACGAGTGATTTGTTGCCGGAGTATTTCTGATTTGGAAGTCCGGACTGACGAATTTTCTATGCAATATTTGATTTTTTCAGTCATTTCATCTTGGTTTCTCGAGCCATTTGACACCTTAGGGCATACCTTTCCCGGTCACCGGCCGTTCTGAGTCGTTGTTATTTGAAATACAGATTATTGAACGTAAGCCATCGGCCTCCTACATATTGCATCCTCCGGTCTCCAGCCGTTACTTTGATGGCAAAAAATGAGGATGACATTAACAACATTTAAGCAACTCTATCAGGAGTATCAGGAATCCGGCCTG
>Ga0247722_10000582_pt1 | contig 21825 bp, 26 predicted proteins | sample MSEWelMarce3H_FC_FD_189094 | JGI IMG/M metagenome (GOLD analysis project Ga0247722, IMG submission 189094) | Subsurface sediment microbial communities from gas well in West Virginia, United States - MSEEL Well Study Marcellus 3H_FC | ecosystem: Environmental > Terrestrial > Deep subsurface >... | reverse complement strand
CTCCCCCACCCTCCGCCCTGGTCGAGACATCCGTACCTATCGTAGTGGTCGATGATCTCGCAACCTCGACAGCACCTCTTCCCGCCGATGTCGTTGTCAACTCGCGCTTCGAGGTTCTCAACCAGAAGGTAGTGGATCTTGCAAACACCATCAAGGAGCTTGGCGTGTACCTCAAGACCGTTCAGAAGGAGATCGTCAAGCTCGCCAAGACAAGCAGCAAGCGCAGCAGGTCTCGCAATACATCCACTGACAAGAAGACACCGAGTGGCTTTGCGAAGCCTACCAAGCTGTCCGATGAGCTTTGCGATTTCCTGAGCGTTCCGAAGGGAACCGAGCTAGCCCGCACTGATGTCACGCGCCGCCTAAACCTGTACATCAAGGAGTTCAACCTCCAAGACGAGAAGGACAAGCGCAAGATCCATCCCGATGCGAAGCTGATGAGTGTGCTGAGCGTGAAGCCAGGTGATGTGCTCACGTTTTTCAACTTGCAAAGCTATATCAAGCACAACTTCGTGAAGGTTGTGTAAACTACATGTTAGTTTTCATCCACAACAATGTAGATTTGTCGGCGTTTTCATTTTTATTGGCAATAATATCGCTCAATTGATATGCCATTCTTTCGTACGGGTGTTCGTATCGCTCGCTGCTGCCAACAATCTTGTTAGAATTCATGAGGACCATCTTGATGTCCGAATCTGATATGCTTGAAGGTGAAGATGATCTGTACATTTGTAGAACAGCACCCTTAATCCCATAAACAATGCCATTCAGATCCGGATTATTCCGTGCTAGATTGAAATGATTGCGTAGGCCAAACATCTTGTACATCCATACTTTTTGCAGCAAGACATTGGTTTCTAATGGATACATTCTTTGATAAACATGTATTTTCTCGTGAATGAGTGTTTTGATAAACTTCTGCGATGAATCCGATTGCAAAAGCGTTGCGCTGATCATGATGACATCGGCAAAAGTGTGAGGAAAATCGCGTTCGATACCCTCGACTCTTGCGAATTTCCAAGGAATCGTTTGTAAGCGTTTGCAACCGAAACGAAGAATCATTTCGTCCGCCGTTTGTGCCAACTTTATTATCTTTGTCTTCTGATCGAAATCGAATGACTTCAGGGAAGAAATGTATGTATCATAATAGGACGATTTTGACCTTGCACCCCTAGCTTTCAGATCGACGGGTGTCATGTAGCGGAAAAAATATGGTTGACCTGCGGTGGCGAGCACGTGGGTCATCTGCTCGGGATCGAGGAATGCTGTGGCCATGATCGTTATGCTTTTTATATTTAATTATTTTATCTATCACTCACTATAGAACAATACGGACAGCAGATTGACGGCAGTATGGGCACGGAAACTTTTCTTGGACGATAAACCAAGTGACAAGCCCGGAGAAACTGTTCTCTTCCTCCGAGCATTTCCAATGAAAATTGTGATTGCAACATGTATTGACCACAATGCTCTCCGGCAGAAATGTATCGTGACAAAGACTGCACTGATCTTGACTCAACATTGAATCAATCTCATGTGCAGTGTACGATGTGCGAATCGTATGGGGCTGACTCGTAAAATCAGACCACCTGTTCGTCACCCAAGTAGACTTTTTGCAATTAATATCATCCATTAACCAACCGTCGATGATCATTTGATTTGCTTGGTGCATGAGTCTCATGATATTCTTCGATGGGAATGCTGGCAATGCAACGATGGAAAAGTGCCTCTCTCTGATTCTGTTTTTCAATAGATCGATCTTATTTGGATAGATGTTGAATCCTAAAAACAGATTCGGTCTCACGAATAATGCATTCGAATTTGTAGCGAGCATATCGACATCAAAATCGTAAGGAATCTCGCTCCATTTTTTAAACATGTATTTCCAAAGACGAATCTTATGAGAAACGCTGTTATCCTGGTTTGTCAGTGTTAACGTCACTTGACTCGGAGAAATGATCAATATATCGACCTTGAATAGAGCTGCGAATACATTCACCATGTAGAAGAACACATTTTCATCGATTCTAGCATCGATCGGAATATTGTTTTGGATTATATTCGATTCGAAAAAATTTTCCCTAACAAATGCTCCAAAGATATCTCCATCAAATGCTTTAATTATTTTGGTAATCGTTTCCATTTCATAAAAATCAAAAGATTCGTTTTAAATCATGCTGATTCAGTATGAGAGTCGACCTGACCCAAAAAAATTGAAAGCCATATAAAGGTGTTCTCGCAACTATAAACACCAAGCAATTATCAACAATGAGCTCTACAATCACCCTCGCCAAGGAGTTCGATATCAACAATGTGTCTTTCAGCGATGTTCGCATGCTGGACAATGGTGGCAAGGTCGTCTATGTATCCTATAAGAATGCACCACTGATTCTTCAGACACCTCAGATGGTCGCCCCATTCGGCATGTCTCAGTGGGAAAACGAGGGCAAGAGCAATACTAAGTACACCATCGATCTGTCATTCAAGGCAATGGACAAGAATCCGAGTATGCAAGCTTTCTATAGGTCTCTCGAGACAATCGATGCCAAGCTCGTCAAGGACGGCTTCAAGAATCAACATACATGGTTCAAGGGCAAGAAGTACAATTCCGAGGAGATCGTCGAAGCCCTATACACTCCTCTGATTCGCCATGCGAAGGATAGGCAGACTGGAGAGATCACAGACAAGTATCCTCCTACTTTCAAGCTGACGGTGCCTTACAAGGACGGCAAGTTCACTTGCGAGGCATTCGACGATTCGAGGAATCCAGTCGATATCGCAACCGTAGAGACGAAGGGCAGTAAGGTTACCGCAATTATTCAATGCATGGGTCTGTGGTTCGCGGGTGGAAAGTTCGGCTCGACGTGGAGGATCGTTCAGATGAAGGTCGTGCCTAATGCAATGATTCGTGGCTATGCATTCAAGGAGGTAGCAGACGACAAGCTCCCCGACGAGGATCTCGAGGAGAATGTGCATGCTGATCCTAAGGAGGTTATGGACCTCGCTGTTGGAAAGCCGCCCACAAGCGACGATGATCGCGGTGGCAACGTTTCGACGAGCGACGAAGAGGACGAGGACATGAGCATGCCTAGACGCAAGAAGCTAGTTGGCAAGAGTCGCGATTAGGTTACAGATAGACACGCGTAGATAGCTATTCAGTATTCAGTATTATGGGTTTTTCTATTTCTTTTTTGTTAACAAAGATAAGTAGTAAAGATGCTCGGAGAAGAGGGTCTGATCAACTTTATCTTTCGCGAAAATAACGCTGTCCTCGATATGCAGTTGGGTGGATTGGATACGCCAAAAGACTTGTTCAAGTTTTGCATGCACTTTTTGTGGCGAGGTTTGGTTGTTCTTTATGGTAAAGGCGGCGAAGACGACGAGGATGTCGACCTAGAAGCTTTATCATTCGATGACTTCTTGGTCGTGCAACATAAATTGAAAAATGTCGGTATTAAATGTAATCTGACCATAGACGAAATCGACAAAATTGTCAGCGTTCCTAATATAAATACACAGTTGCTATTGAACACCATCCATATGGAAATGGATGCGGACCAATCAAAGACGCTATCAGACTACTCTTTTGAGTTGCAGACGAGTAGGCACATATTAAAAATAAGCTTTGAAATTTTTCACTCAGTCTCCGAACTTCCAAAAAACATCATTCGCTAATCGAATTGAATCGTTCGTGATCCTGCGACTTTGTTCATGTTTCGCATGACAGATTTGCTCAATTCGTTTCTCTTTTTTCGGGTCTTTGTGATAGTGCCGTTCTCGGTCTCTATCACGCGCACCTTCATGTTGTCTTTGGACAACTTCTTTTTCTGGTTTTCTTTTTGAGTCGCAATCATGTCCATTTCGATTTCATCCTTGCGATCTTTAATATAATCCAGAATTTCATTCATGAGAATCCAACGGAACATATTGAGTTGACCTATAGTTGTTTCAATGTACGCGCCCGGTTCATTGTCATAGAAAAACTTCACGCGATCTTTCCTCCTAAAAGGGTCAAAGTATGACTTGCTATAGCTTTTCAGCTGTGATCTATATGACAAAAATACGTTGAGGTGGATGATGTTGTTATTGACTTTCCTGGTTATGATAGTGTGATTCTTTTTGCTAAAATTCGTTATAAACCAATCGATCAGCCTCAAAGATATTTCAGACTCGCCGTTGATAATTGGCTTCACCTTGAGTACATTGCTTTTGACAGCATAGAACTTTGACAATGAAGCCATTAGCAAATCATTCGTCGATTTTGTTTGTTTTGTCTTGATGGACATATACCGATGTCAAATCCTGCGCAAATCTACTTAAGTCATTTGGTTTAGCAAGAATCGCCAATTTCCAAGGGTTTGCGCATCATGTCGGGTTCGTAAGAACTATTCAACCACGGGGACACTAGAGTCTTGGGCGCCGGAGGGTCGCTACGCAGCTGAAGATTGGCATTCTTCATGGTGCCTTGTGTGGTGTTGAGGCCAACGTGGTAGCCGGCTTGCAAGAAATTTTGATCTTTGACCGATCCTTGGCCGGCGGGATTTACTTGCGACCATTTTGTATTGGCCGCATCCTTCGGCAAGAGGTCATCGGCTGTGAGCTTGTCCTTCGGGAAGCAATCGTTCGGCAGCTTTTGTTCGTCGGTATCGCTTGCCGAATCGGTGTAATTGACGGCCTGGAAATCAGCAGTCATCTCATTCTCGAGATATGGTTGCGCCACGGTGTCTTCTTGAGGGGGTCTAGGTGTCGTCTGTTGTTGTTGTTGCTGCACATATGGCGTGGGAGTAGGAGCGGAGGACGAGCTCACATAGTCGCGCATGTTCGGTTGCGTGCTCTTGGGTAGAATGGCATCTTGGAGCCTCAAAAACTCGTCGTCCGTCTCGTAGAAACCCTCGGAATCGAGAAAACCCTGCTTGTTGTTATAGCGCATGATCAAGACAACTAGGGTAGCTACTGCCAAAATAATCAAGAAGATCCTAACCAACGTGTAATTGTCCATGTTTTTATTATTACCTATATTTTTTTTCAGCTACTCCCACTATTCCAATTCTTCTGCAATATTGTCTAGCATTGTCACAGTTTTCAGAACGCGAGGATCAGATAATTGTTTATATAATGCATCAAAACTCTGTAGTTTCACATCCATTGGTTTAATCTTGTTTTCTAACAATCGCATCTCTGCCGCAATCCGCAAAAGTAAATCCTTTGCGACCGCGTCCAAGTCCTCGGTAGCAACATCGATGCCATCACAACTAAACTGATCCTCTTCGTCTCCTGAATCTTCAGCATAGCTTCCGACGAAATCGTTCTCGAGTAGTTTGACGCTGCTCATCTCCCATTCAGCTACAAAACGCTGTTTGTAGAACCTCAAGCCACGAATTGCTAGCAAAACATCGTACCGCATTATTTTCAAAAGGTCTTCCGCATTTTTCAATTTGAGTTTGACCAAGCATCCGTCGGTTGGGGACATTACAATGGAAGACATGTAGTACTCGTCTATGACATTTTCGTCGAGACTCTTCGAAAACCACCTCGTGGCATTCATCCGCACATGTTCTTTACAAAAGTCGTCGAACTCGATGACTTTGCGGAGGATGTCTTTTGACACCTTCAAATACAGAACTGTATATGCGCCATCATGATGACTTACTCGCTTGTGTTTTACTATTCTAACATTATAGAAGAAGAGCGATACATTGTTATCTTCTCCGCTTACAATCTTTCCAAACAAAGATTCTTGATGTTTTTTTGGCTTTTGTATAGTCAGCGATCCTGTGTGCAAATCACGTATGTCAGTGTCCATAGAATATACTTATTCTGCGTGCTCAAAATTTGCCAGTTTATTTAACGCATTATATTATGAAAGAATGCAGCGAGAATATTGTTTTTCAGAAGTTTGCCAGTAAAGTCATCAACGTCATCATGGAAGAAGTTTCTAAAGAGGAAATGCAGAGCACCATAAAAGAAAAAATGATATCGCCAATGTTGCGCGTTGTTTTCAAAGAAGTGCATCAGTACGTCTACGGTCTGTTCATTCTCATATCGGTCACATTGCTTTTTTCACTACTATCTTTCGGTGTGCTTCTAACAATTTACACTTTGCGCATACGCACTTAAAACCCCTTCATCATCTTCCATTACATGGATCCCAATACGATCAAGAAAGTTCAAAGATGGGTCGAGCTGGACAACAAGATCGAGATGAAAAAGATGAAACTAAAAGAGTTTGTCGAGGAGAAGAAAGAACTCGAGGAAGAGATCATCGAGTTCGTCACAAAAAATGAAAAGAAGAATCTGCAGATAAATACGAGCGATGGACAGATCAATTTTATCGATCAGAAGACGACCCAGATTCTAACTGTCAAATACCTAAAAGACGCCCTAACAGCTTATTTTCAAACAAAAAGTCGAGATGCGGTTGATGTCAAAACAATTGTAGACTTCATATGTTCCAATCGTGAAATAAAGCAAAAGGTGGTGATGAAAAGACATATCACCCAGTAGGAATGCCTAAAAATGCTATAAAATCAGTTTCGAGACCATTATAGTCCACGACAAGTTCTGTTGCAATAGTTTTCCGTTCGATGGTGTTTAGAAGATGCGTAAAGCTCCTCGTGATTTGATGGATGTTATGTGGACACAATACCTTCTTTTTATCATTCCGGTTACTATGCGGTACGTACGTAACATCAATGCGCTCACTCGGTTCAGGACTTTCATATGAATAAACGACTTTTCCACTCGATTTATCTCTGCTCAGCATAAGCATTGCTGTTTGTGTTTCTCTCCATATATAAAGCGTGAAATCCTTTATACCCTCATCGGTTATGAAAGATTATAAATTAGCTTTGAGTTATACCGACGGTGAGACAGATGCTCCAACACACCCCGTAGTTGTTGCCCCTTCATTCGAAGACTTGGACGAGTTTTACATTTGGTGCGGCCAAAACACGATACGCGAATCATGTATTAACTCTTACACGAAAAGGCAAATGGAGATTCTCGATGTAATTGAGAGTGATGTTATTGACTTTTTGTACGAACTGCGTGTTGAACATAATGTTGCATTAAATATCACTGAATTTCTCGACAAAGTTATATTGCCGAATATATCTTGTCCTAAAAATGATGAAATCGATGATGAAGAAGAATCAGGAATATTCGATGAATAGTCAAAAAATATCTACTTTAAAAATAAAAGATTATGCCAGCAACGAAATCTGCCAAGTCAGCCGCATCCGCTAAATCAGCCAAGCCTGCTAAAGTGACTGCGTCGAAATCGCCGAAAGTAGGAGGTAACATCATGCAAGACATCCAAAAGCTTGCCATTCCCTTTGCCATCCTCGCTGCAAAGAAGGGACTCGATGTCGCCGTCGAGAAAACCAAGACCACCTCCAAGACCACCTCCAAGACCGGTGGTAGCAAGAAGAAAATGGTCCGCGGTGAGATGGACAAGCTTTCCAACGAAATCGAGAAGTACCTCAACAAGTACTAATGTTACGCGTTCCAAACATTCTGATCGTACATTTCTAAGAGTTGCATCGATTCTGACGAATATGTTGATCCATGGTATTTCCATGAAAGCCAAATGTCTGCATATGCCTCAACGTTAGGCTCATTTTTGTTCTTGATGATAAACCAACATCGATCAATGAATTGGTCTTCATTCAATAGAGTGTGGTCAGGTCGATGTATGAACTTGTGTGTTTCACACTTGTATTCTATTATAAACTCCACCATCTGATGTAATAATTGTGCAGCGTTTTTATGTGTTCAATATTTTTACCACTCAAAATTATCTATCGAGATAATAATACTTCCTTCATGATCTGGACATTCGCTAACAACAATAAAAATGATCAACACGACGCGCTGTTGACTATCAATATCGGGAAACACATAGGCCAAGAATATGTTATCGTCATCGATGATATCTCTAGGATGCTCATCATTCAATTCACAATTCAAGTCATGATGTTTCTGTCCGATCCCTCGACTATTTCATTGTTCAGTGCAGAGTACTTCTTATTGAGCTTATACATCATCCTCGGTGTTTGCCTGTATTGGTTAGTATTCAGGAAGGTTGTAGCATTTGTATAATCTTTCTAATCTTGAAGAAAGACTGTTTCGACCCTGCTGACCATACCAGAATGCTTGCATACGCGATAATGAATATGCGGCTCTAATGTCCTTGGTATCATCATTTTTGTAACCTGATACGCTCCGGGTCTACGGAACGTGAGCACCGCGGTCCCTGAGGCATCTGATCGAGCAACACCAGCATTAGCGAATTCGTCATATGCGACCCATGGATTGTCTTGCACTTTGTCATGCATTTCTGCTGCCCAATAAATGACATTGACATTGGGTTCGACATGGATGGTGATCTTCGAATCCGCATTCCTTGGCACTTTGGGTGTCAGCGCACCACAAGGATAAACCGCATCTCCTAGGAATGGTAGATAATAGTCGCGCGAAGCAATGTGAAAAAGAGCAGCCACACCGATCGAGATGTACAACGCTGGCTCGAGGGACTTGAAGGTCTGCCGGGAGATCCATTCGACAACATTAAAGTCAAAAGCGCCAACCAAGCCCCAATTTAATGCTCCAATAACTACCAACGCTAGGGTAACCAATTCAACACTCTTGAACCACAATTTGTGGCTCTTTTCCATCTTTTATAGATTGTGAATATAATTTTATGACGATACGTTCGAATCACTCGGTTTTTTGGCAAACATGACTGTAATAGAAATATGCCGCTCACGCTCACATTAAAATCCAGCCTTTCAAAATGGTTTAGTGATCCAAAGAATGCAAAAGCGGTAGAGGCAATGACTGAGCAACAGCACAAAATGTATCAAGAGGACGAGATTGTGGTACTTCCAAGCATATTCAACAATGCTGTCACTACGTCAAGATGTAATTTAGGCGGAGACGTTTTGGCAGATTTAGAAATGTTCAATAGTTATCGCAACGATGAGACTGCAACCCTTTTTTCTAGCATCGACAAATCTATCTTGAAGGGCACACAAGTATTCCTAAAGAACGTTATTCAAAACCCAATCAGCAATATCGAAAGCATCAACCGACGTCAGGAATTGATAAAAAGTGTAGATCCGTCCGTGTTATCACCTTTGCTGACAGAAATCAAAGATTTTGAACAGGACTTGTGTTGGCTCTTTGCGGATAAAGAAGAACACATCAAGTCGCTCGAAGATATGCTCTATTTCCGGCTATGGTTTCTGAAGCCTTTGAACAGTCTACCCTGGGCGTTGACTAGCGTGAATATATACAAAATCTTGGTATCACCCATGCTCGGAATTTTATCACCTATTTTGTACTTTGTTATTCCGTACTACATCATCAAACTTCGCTACAAAATCAACATCAGTTTTACGAATTATATACGGATGATGTTCACAACATCCAAGATCTTATTCGAACATGGTAGTGGTTGGACGACACGTCTACGATACGTGTCTTACATCTTTTCGATGATCTTTTATTTTCAGGGCATTTTCAATAGCCTGGAGATATCGAGGACGATATTCTCTTTAAACAAGTTTGTACTGAGCAGGGTAGACAACATATTGGCCTTCTTCTGCAAATCTGATGAGATCTTGAAGATTGCATATTGTCCAGACATTGCTCAAGTTTTCTTCGATGCTCCGACATCCTTACCATATCAATCCCTTGGTGTCGAGCCTATTTCGAATAATCAATTTTGGTTGACGACGAATTTTGGCAAGAGATTGTCATTCTTGAAGACAATCGATGCCACATCGGCAAAGACCATTGTCAACCAAATATATATGGTAGATATGTTGAACTCAGCAGCGAGGCTGCATTGTGATTATGGATTTGGCTTTTGCAAAGCAGTTGCAAGTAAGATTCCTACCATCAAAATCGGTCGAGCATGGCACCCGAGCATCAATGATGCATTAGTTGTTCGCAATGACATTCACTTGAGTGCGAAGAAAAATGCAATTCTTACGGGTCCCAATGCTGGTGGGAAGTCTACTCTCGTCAAAAGCATTCTATTGAGTGTGCTTCTTGCACAAACATTTGGCGTTGTCAATGCCGAAGATTTGTCATTCACCCCATTCGAATTTATAAACAGTCAGATCAGCATCCCCGACTGCAAGGGGAAAGAGAGTTTATTCGAAGCTGAAATGCATCGTTGCAAATTCAACTTGGAGCACATACGATCAATGCCATCTGGATATAGTTTTGTAATTATGGATGAAATATTCAATAGCACCAACCCTATAGAGGGTATCGCTGGCGCCTACGCTATTGCTAAGACGCTAGGGTCGTTAAAGTCCACGATCGTCATGTTTACGACACACTACAACTACCTAACCAAACTCCAGCGAGATACGAAGAGATTCGTAAACTATAAAATGGACGTCATGCGAACTTTGAATGGATTCGAGTTTCCTTATGAGCTAACAGCGGGTGTTTCTAAGCAATACATTGCTTTGGATTTGTTGAGATCAAAAGGCTTCACCGATGAGATCGTGGATGAGGCATTGCGTATCAAGAATAAACTGACTCGCGTTTGACGGAATCTTATTTTTTGAAGGGTATGATTAAAGTTAGACAGCTATGAAGTTTACGGGTATGCATCTTCATTTGATCTTGGTGGCAGCCGTTATTTGCGTCGTGTTGTATGTTTTTTACATATCTCGGGACATTGTACTCATTGATAAGGAGGTTAAAGCTTTGCATGATAGACTCGACATTTTGATGAAGGCATCACCACCTAGTGCAACATCTCGGCCTATGAACGTCGTGAACGCAAAACCGATGCCTAATAGCACACCTATGGTGGGAGGAGCACCTTACCCGCGCCCAACACCAGCACCTGTAACAGCGGCACCGGTATCATCTACGGCACAGGCAGCACCTGAAGCACCAAGACAGCCACCGGCTTCTTCGCCACCAGTTGCGCCAAAGCATACCCAACGAGTGACGTTTGTAAGCGACGATGATGATGACACAGAGGACGAAACCGAGGACATGGTTAGCGACGATATGTCGTCTAGCATCGACATCCAAGCACATGTCGTCAAAATGGAGGCTGATGACGACGACTCTCAAAGTGACACGACGGACAAGCTAAAGCAGATGCTAGACGCCGTAGATACACCAGTGGTGCCGCCACCTTCACCTGCACCTGCACCTGCATCTGTACCTGCCGTGCCTGGCTTCGAGAGCTTGTCTTGGGCAGAAATCAAGGATCGCTGCAAGAAGTTGAATATTTCTATCCGGGGATCTACCAAGGACCAATTGATTCACAAGCTGAAGGAGGTATCATCAGCTACTTAAGATGATAATAGACCAAAATTTAATATGATCACTCTAGCATCACCCCAGCCGGCATTCTTTACGTCCGAACTAAAGAAAGGACCCCGGGCAATCAAGGTGAATGATATTGATTATGTCGTATGGAAGGCATCAAAATCATACAAAGTTCTTTTTGACAAATGCACTCATCGATCTGCGAAACTATCATCCGGGCTAGTCGTCAACGACAATATCGAATGCCCATATCATGGTTGGCAGTTCAATGGATGTGGTCGATGCATGAAGATTCCGCAAGCACTTTCCAATGCAAAAATACCAGCAATGGCAACAAATAAAAAAAATATAGATTTGCATGCTAGGGAACACGATGGCATCGTTTGGATATACACAAACAATGATGATGCGGTTAATGGGACTCCCTCTATGTTCGACTTTGCTATGAATCCATCATATCTCCTTACCGAAAAAGCATTCGATGCACCATATAATTACTATATGCAGATCGAGAATCTCTTGGATCCTGCTCACATAAATTTTGTCCACGACGGATTCCAAGGCGATAAGAAAAACGCTGGAACGATACTATTGGATTATATTGAAGTGAATGATTTGTTCATGTCTGCCACGTTTTTGCACCCCGGACAAAAGATTCCTCGAATCAATATCACATTTTGGAAGCCATCCATCGTAGAAGTGTCTGTGTACGGGGGCGATGAAATCGTGCGAAAGAATATCATTTATGTCGTACCCTCGTCTGAGAGATCATGTAGGGTTTTATTCAGAGATGTGGTCATAGCCGAACATATTTCGCCTCAAGAACCATTCTCCAAACTTCTCGTGAGTCTTATTTCACAATCAGATGCGTACAAAACTCTGAACACGACTATTATCGACAGCATTTTAAAACAAGATCTCTCTGTGCTACAAGGCCAACAGGAAAACATACCGAGCTATCTTGACTCCAAGTATGTCCTTCCTACCGAATCTGACCGTTTGATCGTCGAATTCCGTAGATGGGCGAAACAAAATTTTATGTGTTCCTAAAGAAAATGTACAAGTGTGAGAGCGGATGTGATAATTACAAATACAACTGCCCGCCGAGGATGTCGGACGGGCGACACTTTACAGATTACCGTCCGAGGTGCGCTGTGACCTATGAGATTCAACCACAAATCATGACTTCCTTCGAGGGGCGAATGAATCTCACGAGCACTGCTGAAGATATCATAGAGAAAAACAGGGAAAACGCCATTTTTCAAAATAGTTGCGCACCATGTGTAGAGCCATCGACGATGTTGCCCGAACTCGACGTGCAAGTGTGCACGGATAGGATCTGCAATTTCCGTCCTAATGATGAGAATGGCCTAGGTGTTGGACGAGGCTATTCGGAATTGTTCGAACAGATGCCGACCCCAGAAGAGAAACAGAAGTTCTGCGATGTGAAGAGATACACTGACTTAGACATGTATCCTTGGGATGGTAACTACGACGGTGGCTTCGAACGGCCAACCATGCCCTCGGGAGGCGAAGCAATGCATGGTGGACGCTATTAATGGCAAAATGTTTCTTTGTTAATGACAAGAGGATGGTATTTATACATGTATATTGCATATCTTCCGAATCGACCCCGCATAAGGATATGAATGTCACGATCACTTTCGATGAAGTTGTCGACGATGGTGTAGTCTCATACATTGCTCCATCCCCGCCGGACTATCGAACTTCGTTTACTGGGAGCGGCATGCCATGGACGAATTGGAAACAAGCATTTGAAAATACGCCGAATAAAGGTACGATCGATGTCACCGCTGCCAATGCGACGGTTCAAATCGTGTATCCAAACTCTTTTTATAGTGGCTTAGGCACCGTCATTATTGGTCCAACGCTGTACTTGAATTACACCTCCGGAGGTCAAGAACGACGAAAGGCAATTAGACTTTCTGATGGCATCCCATACAGGTTGTTGTCGTATCCTATGAAGTTTACGAAACCAAGAAAAAATGTTATGTTTTACGATGGGATCTGGGATCTTCCCGTGAGAACTCAAGAACAGATTCTGCGAGGCGCTGGGTATCCCGATACCAATAACATGTCCTCGAACTTTTGGAGTCTCAAACCACCAGTGTAATTCTGTTTTACTCTGGCATTGGGTAATCCCGTGGCACTCCGGATGAGAATAAATCTTTGAACCACCCGAATAGTCCTCTGGGTTCGTTGTAATCATTGTCTAGAAGGGGATCGTGCTCGGGCGGTAGATGATGTGTGTGCGGCCGCATTTGACTATTTTCTGAAGTTGGTGGATTTGTTGTCATCTGTCCATTTGTTGGCATCTTTGGTCCATTTGTTGGTCCATTTGTTGGCATCTTTGTCCTATTCTGTTTTAAGTTGTGCGCCATGTATTGCAATAAAGCATCGTCGCCATCTACATTGAATGTTTTATCAAACAAAGAATTCGTGCCGTACGCACCAGTATAGTTCGGTGGCATCTTATCCTTACCAGCAAATGTTGGCAATGGCTTCTTTGTGGTCGTTGGTTTTGTAGTCGTAGTCTTTGCAGTTGTTGTTGGAGGTTTTGTCATTGGTGGTCGAGTTAATTTGGGTGGTGCAGATGTTGGCGGTGGAACTTTTTGAAGTTTGTATTGGCTCATTATCTGTTTCAATGACGCTTCATCCAACTTTTTGATGTCATGGGAAACATTGCCACTCACCCAATTGCGCAAGTTGCTACATCTCTTTGCTGAATACTCTGCTGATCCCTTGTTCCAGCATTTACACATCTGTTGCCCAGGATTAGACATGCAATATTTATCAATGGCTTTTAAGCAATTGTCATCGGCGTGCATCATCAAAGAATGTGGTTGGTCCCATTGTACGTCTTTGCAAGCAGAACACGATGCTGCATCGAGGCGGCATTTTTTAGATTCCCGGATAACAAGATCCAATCGTTCTGCCCTCATCTTATGGTCGTAGAAACTCTTGTCTAGATTTTTGTCTTGAAGGAACATATGCATGCTAATTTTATCGAGATCGACCGGACGAAGCGGCATATCGTATCCCCCAAAAACCTTCAAATAGACGTTCCAATTACGGGTGGGATTGACTTCTATCTCCTTATTGCTCAACGTGATCGAGCCAGTTATATCTTTTTGCAATATTCTGCTCGTTTGAAACGTTGGGCTCAATGACGATGCCATATGTACCTCTATGGATGAGTGGAAGACCACGATAGCAAAGAGATAACTAACGTTTTTGTCGAATGGAAGTTTATCGCGGTTATCGATTGTACAATAGTAGTACTCCATGTCTCCACCTATGCGCACAGAAACTTTGCAAGTTTGAACTACAGGGGACTTGTCCACATGAGAAAAACGTAAAGTCAGTGCATTATTGTCGCGAGTGTTACCATACATTTTCAAAGCAACCATATCTGCATCTTGCGCAAGATTGTCAAAGCGACACATGAAGAATAAAGTGTACGAACCAGAATTTATGCGCATGTCGGATGTCAAAGGTCCGAGTATAGTATTGTCTCCCAAAAAGAGACCGTTTCGCACGTCGGAATCGATAATGCTGGGTGTTCTTGCGAACGTCAAATTGCGTTGCTTAATAGAAGATGGAAATGCTATGTCATTCACTAAATTATTTGGCGGAACGTATGATCTTATGTTGAAAACTGAAAAGTAAAAACTCAAAGACATGGTTGGGCTGAATTGCAGGTATGAGATATCTTCACCAAACTCACCGGAGCCACCAGCTGGACCCTTTGTCGTGGGCGCCCGGGTGGTGGTCGTAGGTGCACGTGTGGTGGTCGTAGGCGCACGGGTGGTGGTCGTAGGTGCACGTGTGGTGGTCGTAGGCGCACGGGTGGTGGTCGTAGGTGCACGTGTGGTGGTCGTAGGTGCACGTGTGGTGGTCGTAGGTGCACGTGTGGTCGTAGGTGCACGTGTTGTGGTCGTAGGTGCACGTGTGGTGGTCGTAGGTGCACGTGTGGTGGTCGTAGGTGCACGTGTGGCAAAACCTTCAGCAACCTCCTCGTCCTCATCCCCAACTTCATCAGCTGGTACTTCATCCTCCTCGATTTCTTCTTCGTCAATCAGGCTCTCTAGGAATCTCAACTTATTCTTTCTTTCTTCGGTGTCGTGTTGATTGTCTTCGAATTTCTCCAAGTACGTACATTTTGTCCCAAAATCCACAGCAATCACGATCGCGATGAGAACACATGTCAGCTGGAGAATCAACATTGGAGAAATATCTTTGAATACGAATCGATTTAATAACAACAGCGAAATAATAAAGGCAAGTATGAGTTCTAGCCGCATTGGATAACCCTTGTGATTTATATTTTGAGAGATATTTTTCCACCTCGTTTGATTGTGTTCAAAATAATTGTGTGGCAATATGTAAAGCAGTAGATATCTATACACGATGATGAGCAATGTCAAAGTTATTCATTTGGACGGACAAGACTTTTCGATCGAAAGCGAAAGCGATAGCGATATTGAAGAAAAAAAAGAAGTATTTGCTGATGCTAGTGCCGATGCTGTAGTGCCTCCCGAAGCGGGAGGAGCTGACAAAAAATCAGACGACGATGATGATTCGGACTCGTGTTCGGAGTGCAACACAGCTGATTTGCTAGCTTCGGATCCTCTGTATTTTATTCTATCGCGCATGTTCATGACACCAGATGGAAAGAATGTTGCGAGCATACTCGAGGAAATCAATGTTAAATTGGACAAACTGCTACTTTCCGGAGGGCGCACATAGAGGTGGCTTTTTTATAATTTCCTTTGCACCCAGAATACTATTTACTGCAAAATCATAGGCCTTATCGATCTGTTTGATGCTCTGTCCACCTGTGATGATAACACATCCACTTTGAAAAACAGCAATCGTTATCTTTTTGCAATTGCCGTCTCCCAAGCCGCATCCCTTTCCGTTGCACTTGTTTTTGCACTTGCATATTCCATCCATCGGAATATGTCCAGTATTATAACAATATTGAATTTTGCAGCCCGGGTAGATACAAGGTTCAAACGTACACATTATGCCGTGTTGATGTGTCATGACCGTATGCAACTTCTCGCGTCTAATTTCGAATCCGACTCTAAAGTCGCAATTGATCAATCTGATGAGGTAGTCAACATTCTCGAGCTTTTCAGCATCTTCGATCACATCCGCCTCAGTCTTGTGAATCAACCGAAGCGTGTCGATAATTCGGTCTACGACAACACGCCCTTGTTCTATGTACTTCAGTCCGGTCATTTGCACATGGCCATTCTTGAACACCTTCGAGTTCACCATCACCATACCCAATTTTGGTTCTTGATAGCGATAAACCAATGTTACTTGGTTGTCGAACCGCTTCTTTTTTATGTCGGGCTTTCGGTGCGCGACTGTCAACTTTTTGGCATGGCCTTTATGAATAGTCTCTGTCTTTCTGCTACCAAATTCCGCATAAACGATACCCTCGGCATCTTGATGCGGATCGCATAAAATTACATTGTCAAATAACACATCCAATTTCACGGTCGTATTCACACCACCGGTCGCTGTAATCGTAGAGATCTTGTAAGGCGTAGGCTTTACAGACTCCATTTTCAAAAGAGAAGCGCAAGGTTGGTACCCTACTTCAATTTTTACTTAAACATCTTATCTCTACTGTTTCTTTAAGTACTTCTTTTTTGGCTTCGATGACGTCTTGATTGGTTTGTCTTGACACTTCGCGTCGCGAATTTCGAGATCTCGTAAGAATTCTGCTTCGAATTCAGACAGCTCATCTTTCCATATGTCTTCGCACGATCTTGCATTCAGGGCGCGGTGCATAGACATTATTTGATCGAGTTCCTCTTGCAGCTTCGCCTTCCTCTCCTTCGTCAGATTATAGATTGGCATTCCGACCAAGTAATCATAGCTTCCATCTCGATCTGGATAGCTCTTTTCTCTGAGCTGTTCCTCTATCACGATTTTTGATTGGTCGTGAATGATGAGCGTCCCTTCGATAATTTCATTGATGAACACAATCTTTGCTTGCAACAGTGCCTTCTTATCATCGAGCTCGTCGAGCATGTGCTGCTTCCTCCGGTGATAATATTCTAATCGAACGGTGTAGAAAGCTCGAATGATGTCCCCAACATTTTGGAATTTCGTGATCTGTCCCACTTCGTTGAATAGATACATGTTAGTAATACCCAATCCACGCGTGGAAACTAACTTGAATTCATTCTCAAATTTCGTGATTCCGTTATCATCTAGCGCCATCAACGAATCCACAGCCTCGGCAGAAGTTAAATGGAGATCGAAATCGACGCGTACATCCGTGTAATGAGAATCGTATGATTTCAAATATGGTTTTGTATCCAAATATGTCTCTAGCATCTCTTTGAATTCTTCTGTCCACATACCGACGGGCAGCTCCTTGATGCGCAACTTTGTCGGCCCCTGGCGCTCGAAAATCCCCCTGCTGTAATACTTGTCTTCATGCTTTTCTATGCTGCCGATGAATCCGCGATACCATGGTTTGAGTTGCGCAAAATCGGGCATGCCTCCTTCTAGCATGACGCGCAGGCACGCTATAATATCTTTTGGATTGTAACATGGAATGCTTGTGCTGAAACCCGTTCCGATTCCATTTGCTCCATTGACAAGCACGATGGGTAAGATAGGCACATAGAACTCGGGCTCCACGAGCAGGCCATCATCGTCCAAATATTTGACGACCGCCTCATCGTGTTTTTTGTATATGGACCTTGTAATCGTGTCGAGCTCGGTATATATGTACCTCGGACTTGAACTGTCCTTGCCACCTTTGATTCGAGATCCAAATTGTCCATTAGGTTTGAGAAGGTTGACGTTGTTCGATCCGACAAAATCTTGAGCCAGCCCGATGATGGCGTTGTTGAGACTCTCTTCTCCGTGATGATAGGCGCTATTTTCACTCACGAACGCCGACAATTGTGCCACACGACATTCTTTTCCCCATTTCTTGAGAAAGCATGCGTACATGATCTTGCGTTGAGACACCTTCAGCCCATCGACCAAGCTCGGTATCGATCGACGCACATCGTAATTCGAGAAATGGATGAGATCTTTATTGACGAAATCATCGAATGTGACATCCGGTGTGTCGAAAGTCAAAATAGATTGGCGATCGTAAGTCGATAGCCATTCTTTCCGATCGTTTGCTCTTTTTTTATTGAAAGCCAAATCGATGCTGGCATCAGAATCGGGCGTGTGGACGTACCGCAGAGTCTTGAGTTCTCTGAAGTATTGGCGCGCCTCTTCAGCGGTCGATGTGCCCAGACCTTTGTAGTACTTGATGTCCCACGCCTTTGGATTGTTCTGATTTATTTTCCAATTCTCATAATCTGTCAGAGTATGGAAAGACTTGCCGATCGATCCTTTCTTGACCTTGACTATAGGCGTGAGCATGGTCGTCAAAAATCCGTCCTGTTTGAACAGCGATGGCCATAGCGTCTGAAACATGTTGAACAACAAGCCTTTGATGTGGCTCCCATCGTTGTCAGAATCACACAACGCCATAACTTTGCCGTAGCGCAATTCCGAGACGTCCTGATACGTTTTTCCAGTCTCTAGGCCGATGATCTTTTTCAGGTTGTTGATTTCCTCGTTCTCGATGATGCGTTTAGCAGCGACATCTTTGACGTTCAGCAATTTTCCTTTCAGGGGAAACACACCGTACCGATCTCGACCGACCTCATCGATGCCGGACATAGCCATCGTCATCGCGCTGTCTCCCTCTGTTAATATCAGGATACATTCGTGGCTCCTTGCCGTACCTGCCCAATTCGCATCCTCCAGTTTGACAAGATTCCGGATAATGTTGCGCTTTTTCCCATCCGTCTTTTTCATCGTTTTACTGTCCAGAGCACTGTTCATAGCCAATACCTTCTCGACCAATCCACTCTTGTACATTTTCTCGATAAATTTATCCGATAGCTCGGGCTTACCACCTCCAAATTTGCTAGAAGGCGTCGTTAGGGTGTCTTTCGTTTGACTGTCGAATGCTGGGTTGCTGATAGTGGCCTTGACGAACACAAACAGATTGTCTCTAATCAGTTGAGGTTTGACGTTTTCCTTCTTCTTCTTGGAAATCACGTCTCCAAGCTTTTTCACGATTTGATTCACTATAAAATCGACGTGCTTGCCACCGCGCATGGTCCAGATACCGTTGACGAACGATACTTGCTGGAATTCGCCATTGTTGTTCACACACGCCGCAACTTCCCATCGGTCATCTAGCTTTTCATAGGCGCGAATGAGGTTGCTCTCGCTCTTGTCACCAATGTATAGATCGACATATCTTTCGAAACTCTTTTGCTCCAGCTTTTCGCCATTGATCCACACAGCAACCTCGTTCGGAGTCACCGCACATGCATCATAAACTCGCTTGACGAGCAGGCCGTACATGTCGTCCGTCAATCCCTCGCAACCGAATCGCGCGTAGTCGGGGGTGAATTTGATGCAAGTGTAGGGCTTCTTCGCGCAAGCCTTCACAATAGGCTTCGACTTTTCGCTCATGTTGTTCGAGAAACATTGCTCGTATAGCTTTTTCCTTTTAGCATCCACCGTCTCCACCAAAAAACATTTCGAGAAGACGTTACAAGCCTTTGCTCCGATTCCATTCTGTCCACCGATAATCTTCTCGTCTTTGTCATTGTAATTTGCAGATGTAAGAAGATGACCAAAAATCAACTCTGGGATATAGATCTTGTGTTCCGGATGGCACTCGACATCAATTCCATCGCCGTCGTTCCAGACCTCGATGATGCCATCCAATTTAGAGATGGTCACCTTGATGTTTTTCACGTTATGAACCGTGTTTGGATCTTGCTTTAGTCGAGTAACATGATCGATTGCATTCACCAAGATTTCATCGAAAATTTTGTAGACACCGGGCACGTAGGTAGTGTCTTTTAGCTCGAGTCCTTTTGCCGTAGAAACCCAAGTGCGATAGGTGTCGGAGTCAACACTTCCGATGTACATTTGAGGCCTTTGCAAGATGTGCTCCCGGTGGTCCAGCCTCTTGTATTTTGCAGCTAGGTTGGCCATTGTATGAAAAGGGATAGTCTCAGGTCTGTTTAAATGGGAATGAATAATTCATCACATTTTTTTGTCTAGTGCTACCTTGAATGCCTTGGCCTTGAGGTGAGTTGTTTTCGGGGATGTTTTCCTGACGTGCGCCAAGGTAGAATCCAAAGCACGATTGTACAGCATCTTCATTCCGGTCTTTTGTTGTGCGCTCAATCGCATGCCCTTGCTGTTGTGGGATGCACGATATTGCTTCAAGACATTAGTAAAGATGACGTCATCATTCATCATGCTACCACCGCAAGACCCCATCCCTTTCGAAACGGGGGAGAGAGTCATCGGAGCTCCTCCACACGACGATGGTAGAGGGTTCGCGCCAAAGGTCTCAGCAAGCCCTGGGCGTACGTAGGTATCAGTAACATGTGTCATGTTGTCGTTCGCTGCATTTGTCAGATTTTGACTCGGCAATGCAAAGTACTCGCCGGGCATGGCGATGCGCCCGCCGGACTGTTTTTGTAAATTTTTCTTCATCCATTGACTGCCCTGTCCAAGTGCAGCCTTAACGATCTCTTCGTCATACGTCGCAAAGCCATGAGAGGCAAATTTGTCTTGCAATGCAGCGCGGAATTTTGCAGACATTTATTCTACACTTAGAATTAATTTCAAAAGGTTATAGAAATGAACGGAAGAGTGGACGTGAGTTCGTCTAGGTTTTCAAACATGCCCTTCCCTATGTTCCAGGATGAAGAGAAAACAAAAAACACATCAAAGTGCAACCGCGCTGGAAATATGGGTAACCGTGAGCGAACGCCATTGAGTGACATCTTTTTCAGCAGGACTAACATCGATGCACTTCAAGAAGCTATTCGATATCAAGTGTACAGACAATCGGAAGACAACACGGTGATAGATCGGCAGTCAGAGGTGGATCTGCGAATTATCATGAATTCTATATATCTAGAAAATGCCCAAGAACTTCCGTATGATACTGTAGGCCAGGTGAGGAATTTGAACAAAGCGGTGCTCAAGTACACTGTACCAAAGATTGTTCGCGAGATACAAATGTACCTGACATACCGTAATGACATAAGTCAGTTGCCAACGCCGCTTGATAGATCTGCAAATGTATCGAGCCGAGGGACAAAAACATTGGAGACAAAACGATTCTGACGAAATGAAAAATACTACTTCTATACGGGACCACCAAAGCGCCTTGTTGCAAACATTCTTTTTTTACCACCGGTTTCCGATTGTGCTCGAGGTATTTAGAACCTAGCCTTCTTTTGGGTAACGCGAACAAGCTCTCGAGTCAGAATTTTTTTGCTTGTCCGAAACATGATATACCCGTACCATTGAATAATGGTACACCCCTGGCATATACGCTTTCAACAGCTCACGGGACATGACGCTACCCGCTTTTGCTAACCACCAAAGCGCCTTGTTGCACCTTTAATTTGTCCACTA
>Ga0247722_10000581_pt1 | contig 21844 bp, 17 predicted proteins | sample MSEWelMarce3H_FC_FD_189094 | JGI IMG/M metagenome (GOLD analysis project Ga0247722, IMG submission 189094) | Subsurface sediment microbial communities from gas well in West Virginia, United States - MSEEL Well Study Marcellus 3H_FC | ecosystem: Environmental > Terrestrial > Deep subsurface >... | reverse complement strand
TAATAGCATATAATTCAAATAAATAATGTCCAATTTCAAAGTTGAAATAACCTTTATAAATTTGAAATAAAATTCCTGATACCATTATAGCTGCAAGTAAAACTATTTGCATTTTTACTATAGCTAAAAATTTTGATACTAATAAAACCCAATTAGGAGTAGGAGTAACATCAATCAAGTGATTCATTCGAGTTGTTGCCCCACGATGAATTAAAATTCCTGAAAATAAAAAGGTCAACACATTGATGAATAACCCAAATGCGCCACCCGGAATTTCGAGCATTTGCCAAGTTACTGGATAAGTTTCTGTACCAAAAATTGCTCCCGCTGTTAGAGCCGTAATCAAGATAAAAAGCATTCCAACAAGAACAATACTAACAAAAACCCAATTTTTTACAATGAATTTAAAATCAATATGTGATAAACTCCAAGCTGTTTTTAGATTTTGCTTTAATGAAAAATCAAAACCAACTTTTGGAAGATTTAGTTTGGTTATTCCGCCAAAATTATTTTTAGTTAAACGGTCACTATTTTTACTTTTTTTGAAACTAAATGCTGTTTGTGTAAACGAAAAATAACGATACATTAATCCCAGTAATAGCAAAGATACACCTAGCCAAATTGCTCTGTTGTAAATTATTACACCTTCAAAAGGAAGTAAATTTTCGTTTTTTTCATAAACCGTCCAATATTTGGTGTAATAGCTTAAAGCTTCGCCGCCAAAAGGTTCAAAAAGTGCAACCATATAACGATTATCAACATCTGTTGTAAAGCTACTTATAATGCTTTGTAAAAACAGAAGTAAAATAATTGTAATAAATCCAACTGAAATATTTCGAGTTATTGTAACGATTGAAAAAACAATTACACCATAAAAAAACAAATTGGGAATGATAAAGATTAAATAACTTTGAATATAAGCCATTATTTTGTGTGGACCTAACAATTCTTCATTTACACCCGGCAGGAATGATGCTAAAAAAGCACCTAAACCTACAAAAAGAGTAATAATTACTACAACTAACAATGAGCTGAAGAACTTACCCATTAAATAGTCCCATTTGGTAAAAGGATAAGAAAACAATATAGAATGCATATTGTATTTAAAATCACGATATACCGAGGCTCCAATTATTGAAGGCAACAAGAAATAAATAAAAACTGTCAATCCATTAAGCATACTGTTTAATGCAATAGGCGAATTAGCCATAGCATTAGAAGAAGTTGTGGTTTTGAAACTGTCAAAAATTCCTAAACTGCTTCCCATAATTAGTAAAGAAAATCCAAAGAAAATCCCTACGTATATATAAAAAGTTGGGTTTTTTAGCCACCTTTTTAATTCAAAAGTAAATAAGGTTCCAAACATTTTATAAATCTTTTTTTAGTGCAACAAAATATACATCTTCTAGTTGTGGTTCGGCAGGAATAAAAGTGTCATTAGGTTTTTCTTGGCTATGAACACGTATATTTAAAGTATTATCTTGGTTATAATTAGATGAAATAACATTAAATTCTTTTTCATTTTGTTCTAATGAATCTCTGTCGATAATTTTAGTCCAAATTTGTCCAGAAAGTTCTTCTGTTGCTGCTTTTGGAGTGCTTTGATTTAAGATTTTTCCACCGTTTAAAATTGCCATTTCATTACAAAGTTCTTTTACATCATCAACAATGTGAGTTGAAAAAATTACGGTATTATTAGTTCCAATTTCTCTTAAAACATTTAAAAAACGATGTCTTTCTGCAGGGTCTAAACCTGCTGTAGGTTCGTCAACTATAATTAGTTTTGGGTTATTTAAAAGCAATTGCGCAATTCCAAATCGCTGTTTCATTCCACCTGAATAACCACTCACATTTTTGGTTCGTACATCATATAAGTTAGTAACTTCAAGTACTTGTTTTACAATAGCTTTTCGGTCATTTTTTGAACTAATTCCTTTTAAACGAGCAAAATAATCCAATAAGTTTTCGGCAGACATACTAGGATAAACACCAAATTCTTGTGGTAAATACCCCAATATTTTACGTAAATCCATTTGATTATCTAAAATGTTTATTCCATTAAACTCAATCGAACCCGAATCTGGCTTTTGTAAAGTTGCAATGGTACGCATTAAACTTGATTTTCCAGCTCCATTTGGACCAAGAAGTCCGAACATTCCTGTTCCAATTTCAAGGTTTAAATTGTCTAATGCTTTGACACCATTGTCATAAGTTTTACTTAAATTATTAATTTTCAGTTTCATAAATTATTGGTTTAGTTTACTATATATGTGCGATAAATCGTTGTTTATTATAAAAAGTTAAATTATTCAAAGATAATAAAATCTTATGAATTACAATTAGATAGTTTTTGCCCTACTATTAAATTTATTTATAGATGGCTAAATCTTTGTGTCTTTACCGCTTCAAAAAACACAGCTTTCTGAAGTGTGCCATTTGAAATGCTCCGTAATTCCCTGACTTTGCAAAATGTTTTTGAGTTATTCGTTATAAAGATGTATTTCAATTTTGCGTTTTCACGATAAGTCAACTGAAAAACTATTGGTCTATTCTAGACCCGATGGAGCCGATATCCTCCCGCAGTCCCTTTAGGGCAAGGGAGATAAAGGCGAGAGCGGGACCAAGCGTCTTTTGAAATGGGATTGTGTGCTTCTAATAGCAAACCTATTTATAATTATTTTGTGTTGTTTTTTGTTTTCAAAAATCAGAAATAACAGCAAAAAATCTTTGTACCTTTGCGACTTCAAAAACATGAAAAAAACAAAATGATAGAAGATAAAAACCCGCAACGAACTTCGCTTTCGCAACTTGGCGAATTTGGTTTGATTGACCATTTAACCAAAAATTTTGATGTAAAAAATGCGTCAACCATCAAAAGTATTGGTGACGATGCGGCTGTGTTGGATTTTGGGTTGAAAAAGGTGGTTATTTCTACCGATTTGTTGATTGAGGGTGTTCATTTTGACTTGGCTTATATGCCTTTGCGTCATTTGGGCTACAAAGCAGTTGTGGTGAATGTTTCTGATATTTGTGCCATGAATGCCAAAGCGACGCAGATAACGGTTTCTGTGGCGGTTTCTAATCGTTTTCCACTGGAAGCGTTGGAAGAATTGTTTGACGGAATTAACCATGCGGCCAAATTTTACAATGTTGATGTAATTGGTGGCGATACTACCTCATCTCAAAAGGGATTAATTATTTCAATCACCGCTATTGGCGAGGCAAATGAGGAAGAAATTGTATATAGAAATGGCGCTAAAGAGAATGATTTGCTTGTTGTAACAGGCGATTTGGGCTCGGCATACATGGGTTTACAGGTTTTGGAACGTGAGAAACAAGTGTTTCAGGTGAACCCAAATAACCAACCCGATTTGGACGCTTATACTTATTTAATTGAACGTCAGTTGAAGCCCGAAGCCCGTTATGACATCAAGGAATTATTAGAAAAACTAGAATTGCAACCTACTTCTATGATTGATATTTCTGATGGGTTGTCGTCGGAAATTATTCATATTTGTAAACAATCAAAGGTTGGATGCAATTTGTATGAAGAAAAAATTCCGGTTGACCCGCAATTTATCAACGTTTGTGAGGAGTTTAATATAGATAGCACCACAGTTGCCATTAATGGTGGCGAAGATTATGAATTGCTTTTTACCATAAAAATGGAAGATTTTGATAAAATAAAAGGCAATCCAAACTTTACCGTTATTGGTCATATGGTTCAAGAAAGCGAAGGGATTCACTTAATTTCCAGAGCAAATACCAAAATCCCATTAAAAGCAAGAGGGTGGAATGCGCTTGAAGAATCAAATTAATGCGACGAAATAATTTGATTGTAAAGCACTGCTTTTCCGTCGGTTAGCATCGAAACAAAATGACAAATGTGCATCAATCGTTCGTAGGTTGTTGCTTTTTCTAATTGGTGTTTTTCGGGTAAAATCTTGACTAAAACTTTGTCGTAATTGGTAGCTTTATCGTCTAAATTATTGATGTAAGCGGTAATGAATTTATCCAACAAATTATTGATGATTTGATAGCCTGTAAGCTCTTTTTCAATAACTTCTCGGCTTTGGTAAATGTTGTTGACACTTATTTCAATAATATCATCCATTTGCGCTTTGTACTTACTTTTATCCATTAGAGAAAAAGGGAATTCACCTTTCATGATTGATTCTTCATTTGCCATAAAAATTGAAACCGCATCTTGAATTAAGTTCCCAATTGCCAACGCACGCAAATAACTTATTCTATCTTCTTTGCTGGTGAGCGAATTATATTTATTTGAATCTATGGTATTTTGAACTAATTTAATTAGGTATTCCAAGGCATAATCTTCAGAAACAAGCCCTAAATTTATTCCGTCTTCAAAATCGATAATGGTGTAGCAAATATCATCGGCAGCCTCAACTAAATAAGCCAATGGATGTCGTTCAAATCCAATGTCGTTACCCGATTTATTAGAAATTAATCCCAACTCAGCAGCTACTTCTTGAAAAAACTGTTTGTCATTTTGAAAAAAACCATACTTTTTATCAGCTATGTTTTTAGTCGGTTTTTTGGGCAAGCTTTCTTTTGGGTATTTCATAAAAGCTCCTAATACGGCATAGGTTAGTCTAATGCTGCCTTCTATACCTGGTCTTGAACTTGTTACAACCGAAAATCCGTTGGCGTTTCCTTCAAAATCAATCAAATCTTGCCATTCTTTATCGGTAAGTTGGTCTTTGTATTTCATTCCTTTTCCTACAGAAAAATACTCGCCAATTGCTTTTTCACCTGAATGCCCAAAAGGTGGATTTCCAATGTCGTGTGCTAAAGACGCAGCGGCTACAATGGCTCCAAAATCGTTGGCATGATACCCATGAACTTCTTGTAAATGCGGGTATTTTTGAATGATTTGTTTTCCTACTAATCTACCTAATGAACGTCCCACAACCGAAACTTCCAAACTGTGCGTAAGTCGAGTGTGTACAAAGTCGGTTTTGGATAAGGGTATCACTTGGGTTTTATCTTGCAAACTTCTGAAAGCTGCCGAAAAAATGATGCGATCATAATCCACATCAAAGCCCAAACGTGTTTCGTCTTGTTCTATTCTTAGTCGTTTGCTTGTGTCACCTTGACGTTTTAACGATAAAAGTTGTTCCCAGTTCATCATGGAATTGTTGGTAATAGTTTTATTTACTTTTTATCATTTGCCAAAAAGAAACTTCTTGATTTTTTTGGATACTGATTATAACTTTTATCACTTGGATTAGCAATTACGGTTTTGATATTTATTTCGTCACCCAATTTAAAATCTTTTTCAACCATTTGATAATCTAATAAATAGTCTCCACAGAAATAATTTCCCTCTGCATCTTTTTCTATAATTCCAGTATAAACCCCTTTATTGGTATTTGCCATTATTTTTATTTTTTTCAAATGTACGAATTGTATTGTAATTTTTGGAAAGGAAAAAACCATCGGGTTGATGGCTAGTTATAATTTATGCTTTCCATTTCTAACATCATAAAAAGCAAGTAAAATAATATTTTTCTCCTCAATTTTATAATAAAGAATCGTTTTCTTGTTTATTACTGCCTTTCTAGTTTTTGTGTCTTTTTGGTATATCGGAAATAATAAAGGATTAATCCCGATATTTTCAACATTTTCTAATACTATATTATACTATTTTTCTGATGCTATTTCTCCAAAATTGACTTGGATGTAATTAACTATTTCTAACAATGATAACTCAGAAAAAGTAGTCCAAATGACTTTCATTATTTAGCAAATTTTCTTTTAAAACGAGCTTTTACTTCTTCATGAGTACTGATATTTCCATTTGCAAAATCATTCAACCCTTTTTGAATCAAATTATTTTCAATAGATGAAATTTCATTTTTTGTTTTTAAATCAAGGATTTTTTCAAGGATTTTTTTATCGTCTAGTCCTTGAATCCATTGAAGTATATTTGATTTTTCTATTGCTATATTCATAGTTATAGTTTTAATGAATTACAAATTTATACAAATTTTTCATAAAATAAAATTTTCGTAGTTTTAGGCGTATTGATAATCTAATAAATAGTCTCCACAGAAATAATTTCCCTCTGCATCTTTTTCTATAATTCCGGTATAAACTCCTTTATTGGTATTTGTCATGTTTTTTATTTTTTTCAAATGTACGAATTGCATTGTGATTTTTTTTACAAAAAACAGCCATCATAAGGACGGCTGTTTTATTTATTTTTAAAAAAAAAACTAATTATGACCCGCACATTTCACACTCATCAGGGCCGGCATTTTTTGCTAACTCTAGCATAGCTCTATACTCTTCTGCTGTCATTTCAACGGGTTCGTTTATAGCCGCAATTGGTTCTAATTTTGGCTCAACAACTTGCTCTTGAACTTCAATTGGCTCTGCTTTTTTATCATTATTCAAGGTGAATTTAATCGCATCAACCGCAGCTTTTGTTCTCAAATAATACATTCCGGTTTTCAATCCCGATTGCCAAGCATAAAAGTGCATTGAAGTCAATTTAGCATAATTGGCATCTTGCATAAACAAGTTCAACGATTGCGATTGGTCAATAAAATACCCTCTGTGACGGCTCATGTCAATAATGTCTTTCATGGACATTTCCCAAACCGTTTTGTACAATTCTTTCAAATCTTGAGGTATATTCAAATCTTGAACAGAACCATTGTTTCGCATCAATTCTTGTTTCAATGTTTCGTTCCACAATCCGCGTTCTACCAAATCGTGCAGTAAATGTTTGTTTACTACAATAAATTCTCCAGACAAAACACGACGTGTATAAATGTTCGAGGTATAAGGTTCAAACGCTTCATTATTTCCTAATATTTGCGATGTAGATGCAGTTGGCATAGGCGCTACCAACAATGAATTTCTAACCCCATGCGCTACTACTTCTTTACGTAACGATGCCCAATCCCATCTGCCAGACAATTCTTCATCTTTCATGCCCCAAAGGTTGTGCTGAAATTCTCCTTGGGATATTGGCGAGCCTTTAAATGTAGAATACGGTCCTTCTTCTTTCGCCATTTCCATTGAAGCGGTAACAGCTGCAAAATATAGGGTTTCAAAAATATCTTGATTCAATCGTTTAGCTTCATCACTTGTAAACGGCATTCGAAGCATAATAAAAGCATCCGCTAATCCTTGCACGCCAAGCCCAACTGGACGGTGGCGCATATTTGAATTTTCAGCTTCTTTAACGGGGTAGTAATTTCTATCTATTACTTTATTCAAGTTACGAGTAACGCGCTTGGTAACATCAAACAATAATTGGTGGTTAAAGCTTCCATTTTCCACAAACATTGGCAACGAAATAGAAGCCAAATTACATACTGCAATTTCATCTTTAGAAGTGTACTCCATAATCTCGGTACACAAATTTGAGGAACGAATTGTTCCTAAATTCTTTTGGTTCGATTTGCGGTTGGCTGCATCTTTATACAACATATATGGCGTTCCAGTTTCAATTTGAGATTCCAGAATTTTCTCCCACAATTCACGTGCTTTGATGGTTTTTCTTCCTTTTCCTAGTTTTTCATAGTTGGTGTACATTTCCTCAAACTCATCGCCATACACATCATACAATCCAGGACATTCGTTAGGACACATTAACGTCCAAGTCGTGTCTTCTTGCACACGTTTCATGAACAAATCAGAAGTCCACATTGCAAAAAATAAATCTCTAGCACGCATTTCTTCTTTTCCCGTATTCTTTTTCAAATCCAAGAAATCAAAAATATCGGCATGCCAAGTTTCGATATATATCGCAAAACTTCCTTTTCTTTTTCCCCCTCCTTGATCTACGTAACGAGCCGTGTCGTTAAAAACACGCAACATAGGCACAATTCCGTTTGAAGTTCCGTTTGTGCCGCGAATATACGATCCTGTTGCACGCACATTGTGAATTGACAATCCAATTCCTCCAGCCGATTGTGATATTTTTGCTGTTTGTTTCAGTGTGTCGTAAATGCCATCAATACTATCATCTTGCATAGCCAATAGGAAACAAGACGACATTTGAGGTTTTGGAGTACCAGCATTGAACAATGTTGGCGTTGCATGTGTAAAGAATTTTTTCGACATTAAGTCGTACGTTTCTATCACCGAATCCAAATCGTTTAAATGGATTCCAACAGAAACACGCATCAACATGTGCTGCGGACGCTCCACTATTTTTCCGTTGATTCGTAATAAATACGAACGCTCTAAAGTTTTAAATCCGAAATAATCGTAGTTAAAATCTCTATTATATATGATATGTGAATTTAAAAACTCTGCATTTTCCTGAATCACTTTGTGAACTTCCTCACTCAACAACGGCGCTTTTTGGTTCGTTCTCGGATTTACGTACTGAAACATTTCAGTCATTGTTTCAGAGAATGATTTGTTGGTATTTTTATGTAAATTAGAAATAGCAATACGAGCAGCCAACTGAGCATAATCTGGATGCGCAATCGTCATCGATGCAGCCGTCTCAGCCGCCAAATTATCTAGTTCTGATGTAGTTACTCCATCATACAATCCTTCAATCACACGCATGGCTACCTTCACGGCATCCACCAAATCATTCAAACCATAACATAGTTTTTTAATTCTGTCGGTGATTTTGTCAAACATTACCGGTTCTTTGTGACCGTCTCTTTTTACTACATACATACGCTAGCATTTTTAATGAAAATAAGAAATCCCTTTCCCATTTTCTGGTTATTTGTTATTATTTTTTTTTGAAGCTATTCCAGCTCCCGACGCTTCGGGACGTTCCAATCTTTTCTTTTTTTAAAGAAAAAAAAGAAAAGGATTTCCACTTCTCCCGACGCTTCGGGACTGGGCTAAACCACTTCAATGTTTTGGCTTACCAGAAAATTCTAGCAAGTTCAAATGTTTAGGCTTTTAAAAATCTAAAGAAATTAAAAATCGGCGTCGAAAGTAATTTTATGCGCTTCAGTATCGGTGTTCATTACACCTGCTTTTTGGTATTCGGCTACTTTTTTCTCAAAGAAATTGGTTTTTCCCTGTAGCGAAATCATGTCCATAAAGTCAAACGGATTGTTGGTATTGTATTCTCTATCACAACCAAGTTCAACCAATAATCTGTCGGCAACAAATTCTAAATACTGCGTCATTAATGCAGCATTCATGCCTATTAAACTTACCGGAAGTGACTCGGTAATAAATTCTCTTTCAATATCTAAAGCTTGCACAATAATTTGTCTAATTCTGTCTTTAGGTACTTTGTTCACCAAATGGTGGTTATGTAAATGCACTGCAAAATCACAGTGAACGCCTTCATCTCTCGAAATCAATTCGTTAGAAAAAGTAAGTCCTGGCATCAATCCACGTTTTTTTAACCAATAAATAGAACAAAACGCTCCTGAAAAGAAGATGCCTTCCACTGCAGCAAAAGCTATCAATCGCTCTGCAAACGAATCAGATTCTATCCATTTTAGTGCCCAATCAGCTTTCTTTTTAATAGCCGGAAAAACTTCAAGTGCATTAAACAATTGGTCTTTTTCAACCTCATCTTTTACATACGTATCAATCAATAACGAATAAGTTTCGCTATGAATGTTTTCCATCATGATTTGGAAACCATAAAAGAACTTTGCTTCTGCATATTGTACTTCGTTTACAAAATTTTCAGCTAGGTTTTCATTTACAATTCCATCAGAAGCGGCGAAAAAAGCCAAAATATGTTTTACAAAATACCTTTCATCGTCAGATAATTTGTTGTTCCAATCGTTCAAATCTTGTGATAAATCGATTTCTTCGGCAGTCCAAAAACTAGCCTCCATTTTCTTATACCATTCCCAAATATCGTGATGTTTAATTGGGAAAATCACAAATCGATTTTTATTTTCTTGAAGTATGGGTTCTTGAGCAAACATGTGGGTTGTTTTTTATTAAATTTTATGTGTTATTTCACATTTACAAAGATGGTTATTTCAGGTCAAAAATAAAAGTCAAACTTATTCACAATCGGGTTTAGTTTTTAACAATCGGCGGTTTTATTGAGCTTCACTTTGTTTTGTATAAAATACTGTTTAACAGTGTTTTATAAATGTAAACAAAACACAAACCCCTTATAAATAGGGCTTTAAAGAGAAGTTTACTAAAATTTTCGTGACTACTTTTAGCTATTTATTTAGTAAAAAAGTTAGACAAAAAAATGCGTTTTTCAATTAAGAAAAACGCATTTGTTTAATTTCTATTTTTCGGAAAATCTATTGTTATAAAAGTTATGTAGTTTCAAAGACACATTGAAATTTATAGCTGATTTTTACCTAAAATAACGCAACTATACTATTAGTTATCGATATAGGTTTTGTTTCCGTTTTTGTTGATGTAATAGGTTCCGCCTCTAGGTCCTGTAAACACTTTTTTACCTTTGTACTCTCCGGTAACTTTGTCGGCAACTTTTTTCTCAGCTGCTTTTGATGCAGGTGTTTCTTTCAAGTCTTCGGTTTCTTCGGCAACTGATTTTTTTACTTTTGTTTTAGCTTTTGTAGTTTCAGTTTTAGCTTTTGCTTCTACTTCTTTTACGGCTTTTGTTGAAGTTGTTTTAGCTTCTTTGGTTGCTTTAGTTGCTTTTTCTTTAGCTTCAGATGCTTTAAAACGTTTGTCAACAGTCCCGTCTTTTTTTAGTTTAACACCTTTTTCTTCAACTTCTTTAGTTGCTTTTGCTTTGGTAGCTTTTGCTTTTTTTTCTGTAGCCGTTACTTTGTCTTCTACTTCTTTTTTAGCTTTAGCTGTTTTAGCTTTTGTTTCTTTAGCGGCTTCTTTTTTGGCAGCAGCGGCAGCTTCTTTTTTGGCTTTAGCGGCTTCTTTTTTAGCAGCTGCTTTTTCTTCTTTTAGCTGATCTACTTTTTCAGATTTTGCTTTAACGGCTCTCTCCGTTTTTGATTTTGCTTTGGTCGCTTTTTCTTTTAAGTCTTGTGCAAAAATTGAGCTTGAGAAAGCTAAAAGTAAGCATAGTGTGAATAATTTTTTCATTTTAATGGTTTGATTTAGTTATTATTAATTGAAATTATTTTACAAATACCGTTCCAAAAAACATTCGGGTACAAAAATGATTGGTTTTTTAGCCCTGATGGAGCCGATATCCTTGCGTAGTTTACGGAGTAAGATAAAGGCGAGAGCAGGAAAATGGTGGATAAATAAAGACCGAGCCATTTGCTTCTAAAAAAAAGCTCGAAGTTGCACGTTGCCCGTGTGAATGGTTGCTGAATTGGTTGATTTTCGGCCTTGGTAATTGATGTTGATGTCCAGATATTGGGTAATTTTTTTTTGTAATAACAGTCGCCAAGTGCTGTTTTGTCCTGGCTGCAACCCTTCGAGCATTTGGAAGGCAACGGGTGTGGTTGGGTCGCCGGTGAATTGGTTGGAGTACAGCGAAATTTCGCCGTTTAGAGTTATGTTTTGCTGGTTGTTGTAGTTAAATTGAGTGCCAAAATGGTTTTGATTAAGGGTTTCGTTGGTTGGATTTTGGTTAGTTTTGTTTTGATTTTTGTAAAAAACAGAGAGGCTTGTGTTTTTGGAAAAAAGGTACGTTATTTTGGTGTCTATACCTAGAGTTTGCAGGTTAAAATTACGGGCTACATAGTTGTCGGAAAGGCTTTTGGCGGTGGATTGAGCGGCGCTAGAATTGAACAACCACGATTTTTGAAAGAGGTGTGTGTATTGTAATTGATGACTATTAATGGTGTTTTGTTGGGAGCCAATTGAGAGTAATGTTTTGACTTGATTGTTTAAATAGTTGTAGGTAATAGTGTGTTTTTGTTTGCCTCGGTTGTAAAATAAAGAGTTGCGAAAACTAGCATTGATACCCAGTAAATTATTGTCGGAGGTGTTAAATGGATTGAAATTGAATGAGTCGTTTTTGGCTTCTTTTCGGTCAATGGAAAGAGCCGTTTGATTGTAAAAATGGGAGAGCATTTTTTTAATTCCTTTTTCGTTGATCCATTTGGATGGGCTAAGGGTTAACGATTGCGAAAATTTGTTTTGGTGGGTTTTTAAAAATAATTGGTTGGGCAAAAACACACGAACGTATTTAGCTTGGTCTGGAAAAGGTGCTATTTCAAATTCTTGAAGCTCTTGAATACCGTTGTTGTTATAGTCGTTCCAAGCATAAACTCCTTGACCTTGGTTAACTTCGAGGTAGGTAAATTCCTGTTGGGCAATGGTTCCCGAAAGGGTTTCGTAGGTGGTGTTGGTTAGAATTAATTGGTTAAAAAACGAATCGTTATAAAACAATCGGGCATTGATTGAGGATTCAGTTGGTTGGTTATTGTTGGTAAAATTGAGGGTTCTGTAATTGATGTATGCGGCTAAATTTGTAGTGTTGGTTTGGATTAATTTGGATTTAATATAATAGGTGTTGGATGTGGCTACATGTTGGAGTAATCCGTTTTGTAAACTATCATTTTTGCGTTGCAAATACCCAATTTGAGTAAAAACTTTGGTGCTATCGCCTTTTGCAGCATATAAACCAAATTCGGTAAACCGTTGGCTAATTGGAGCTAATTGTTGGGTTGCCAAAATACGTTCTTGATTATCTTCTAAACGTGCCGATGCACCTGCCCATTTGTTTTTAGTTTGGTATTGAAACTGGGTTTCGTTTCTGATAAATTTGGAGTTTGAAATGGCTCCTTTACTTTGCAGAAAACTCGTGTTTTGATTTATTTTAATATTTTTAGTTTTAAAAAGTGCATTCATTTTGTGTTTGGTTCCTGAAAAATTATTCGAGAAATCAAGTTGTTCAATTTGGTAGGTGATTTGGTTTTTTTGAGGAAAAGAAAAAAGCAAACCTGCGGTCAGTAAACTTTGATTACCTTGCGGAAGATTCAAGTTCCAATCTCTATTAAATTCTATGTTAAAAATTCGTTCTATAGCTCTAAAATTTTGTTGTATAAATTGATGATTGGCAAAAAAATCCAACTTAGATTTGCCAATAGTTACTTGTTTTTTTACATCAAATCGAGAGGCAACACCTTTATTATTAGCATCGTCAATTGATGAAAATAAATTCAAATCATTATTTGATATAGCAATTTCAAGATTTACATCAGTATGCGCTGAAGGGTTAAATTTTGCAAAAAAAGTTGCCATTTGAATTTTGGTGGGTGCAATAATTTTACTTATTGGACTGTAATTTCCTTGAAGAACGCCGTTAATTGGATCGGTATATTGGTAAATTTTACCGATTGAATTTGAATTTGAAATGATATAATTACCGGCATTGTTTCCTACAAAAGTAAATTTTACATTGTATAACTCGGCAGTTGAATCGTTTGAGTACACAAACCTTTCTACACCATTGAGGATTGTTTTTTGATATAAAATTTTATTATCAGAGTAGGTATCAATATAAGCTGAAGGGGCAGTCATCAGGTTAGCGTCGTCGCCAGCGAGTTGTAAAACAGCGATTTGATTTGTAGTTAAATTTTGTTGTAGCGGTTGGTTTTTAATATCTGCTTCTGAGTATAAATAGCCCCCAAAATTCCAGTTTTTGGCTTGATGTGTTGCTCCAGTATAAGCAATGAATCGGGAGTAATTTCGGTCAGAATATTGGTATTCAACTGCAATTCGCATTTCGGACGAAATGGGGTAAAGCGATGTAAAAATAATTTCGCCAGCATTGTAATCAATAAGATAATCGTTATTTTCGCCCCTTGTGAGTAATTTACCATTTACATACACCCTTTCTGACCCAGATATAACCAAAACGTACAATTCGCCATTGTTGCCTTTTAACTTATAAGGCCCTTGATTACCTTCTTGACCAGTAAAAACACTTTTAGCATATTGACCTCTAACCAATGCCGCCGAAGCAATAACATCCGTTTGATTATTGGGTGTGCCAAAAGTAAATTGATTAACAATACCCTGTGCTTTTTTGTTAAAATTAAGAAATTTTGACGATCTGTTTTCCAGAAATAAATCGCCGGCTTTAATTTTCCAATTAGAAGAAAATAATTCGATAAAAATTTGGTCAAATTCGTCCAATTTTTGAGAATAACCGCCTTCTTGCAAAGGAATATTACTATCTTGAATAGAGGCTCTGAGCGTTATTTTGTCTGAAATTTTACCCGAAATTTGCAAGTCCAAATTAGAATTTACGCTTGCATTTTGATTGTTACCGATTGTAATTCCTCTAGTTATACTTCCCGAGGTTGAAAGTCCGTCAAAAGGCTTAAATTTTTGAACTTTCGGGTTTTGAAAACTAACGAGCTCACCTTGTTGACTAACCACTACCTTATCTTTATCATAAATGGAATATGTTTTAGTTAAAAAATCGGGATATGATAAATAACTAACTTTAAGTGTATCAGTGATTTTGAAAGGTTTTTTTAAAATTAATTTAGCCTTAACAAAATCAACATCATACAATGAAGTATCTACCGTTTGGCCTGAAGTAGTTTGAATAGAAAAAAAAGCTTTGTTAATAGGCACGTTATCAATCAGTAAGGTGTCTTGCTTAGCAAAAATAGTTTTGGTTTTATAAAGTGTGCCCGTTTCTTGAGCAAAAACCCACGAAAAACAGCAAAAAAACACAACTAAAAAACTATTTTTAAACATAGTGATATAACAACTTTTTGTCAAAAATAGTATATAAATGTTAAAAAAAAGAAAAGCTTCTATTTTATATCTCCAAAAAATAATCCAAAAGTGTAAATCATTATTTTTTTATCATTTTTTTCACAAAAGCTTTACTGTTTCAGTATTTTTTTTATCTTTGAAACGACAATAAATTAATTTTAAAACCATGAAAACTAAATTGACAAATGTTAGATTCAGTACAATTTTAACAACTAGTATTGTTTTTTTCTGTGTTTTTCAGATGTCCTTTTCGCAAGGAAGATATAAAGATTACTATTCAAATAAATTTATAGTAGGTTTGAATGTTATAGATGATTCGTTTACTAAAAAGCACGATGCCTTTAATTATGACGAAGAGTGGAATATTGCGGCTTATCCGTCTTATTTTGGTTATAATTTAGTTCTTTCCGAAAAAATATCTGTCGAGGGAATATTTACAATGAATAAATATAATGCCAAAAAACTAGTTGATGGTGTATTAATACCTAATGAACGAAAATATTACGCATTTGATGTTACTGCAAAATATAATTTAAGTGACTTGTTTTTTAATTTTGACAAACTTTCAAATTTTGAGCCATTCGTAGCTTTAGGTGCCGGAATTACTTCTATTGAAGGTCAATCACGGCCAACAATTAACTACGGATTTGGGACGTATATTTGGTTTGAAAAATACGAAAGTTGCTGTTCAAACAGTGATGGGATTTTAAACCATCTTGGGGTGATTTTTCAAACTATGGGAAAATCAAGTATTGACCAAAAAACTTATGGTAATCAAATTCAACATACTTTCGGAATTGTGTATCGTTTCTAATTAAGGTGCTGGATTGGGTTGTAAATCATGGATTTTATCAATTTCAATTAAAATTTCTTTGCTTAAAATCGTATTTTGCGCCTCAATGTTTTGTTGCAGTTGCTCCATTGATGTAGCACCAATAATTGTGGAAGTCACAAAATTTTGATTGAACACAAAACTCAATGCCATTTGAGTTAACGTAAGTCCGTTTTCCTGTGCTAATTTTTGATACATTTGAGTTGCAATGGTAGCTGTTGACCCCGTATATCTGGTAAATTGCGGAAACAAATCTATTCTGCTTTTAGGTTGGGTTCCGTTCAAGTGCTTACCTGTTAATATTCCAAAACCTAATGGCGAATAAGCTAATAAACCGATATTTTCTCGTAGCGTAATTTCAGATAGACCAACTTCAAACAATCTGTTTAACAACGAATACGGATTTTGGATGGTTGCTATTTTAGGTAAATTATGTTTTTCGCTTTCGCTAATGTATTTCATCACTGCCCAAGGCGCTTCGTTTGAAACCCCAATATGCTTAATTTTTCCTTCTTTTATTAATCCGTCAAAAACCGAAAGCACTTCCTGAATATTTTCTTTCCAATTGGTGTCAATTTCTGTAATCCCTCGTTTGCCAAACATATTCATAACACGCTCTGGCCAATGGGTTTGGTACAAATCAATGTAGTCTGTTTGCAAATTTTTTAAACTCAAATTTACCGCTTCGTGAATGCTTTTTTTTGAAAAATCCAACGGTTGACGAATGTATTCTAAACCCCGATTGGGTCCCGCAATTTTAGTAGCAATAACTAATTCATCCCGTTTTGAACTTCCTATTTTTTGTAACCAAGAGCCTATGTGTCTTTCAGTACTTCCAAAAATATGTTCGTTTCCGCCAATCGGATACATTTCTGCAGTATCTAAAAAGTTGATACCCATATCAATAGCATAATCCAACTGAGCGTGTGCTTCTAATTCTGTATTTTGATTACCAAAAGTCATGGTGCCTAAACACAATTTACTGACTTTTAAATTTGTATTGGGTAAAAAGGTATAGTTCATTATTTTATAATATCATTAATAATTTTGATATGATGTTTGGTATGAATGCACAAAAATTTTTGCGTTTGTTTTACATTCAAATGGTGAAAAATAGGGTGTTCAAAAAAATAATTGCCTTTTAATGTTGCAAGTTTTTCTAAATTTTTTTTTGTCAAAATCAAATTTTCTTGAATGCTTAAAACCGATATTTCATTTGATGGAATAACACTATTTGGTGCTTTTACTTTTCCTCTCGGAATAATTTGAAGCGCAAAAATAAGGGTGCGTTTTAATTGAAACTTTTGGTTAAAATTACTAGGATTGGATTGCAAAACAGCTTTAATAATTATGTTAATAACCAATAAACTGTGCTCAATATGCCAACCTACTTGTTTGTTAGATACCTCATCATTAAATTTGTTTGTTTTTGAAACAGCCTTTTCGAGCTGATCAACCAATTGGTGTAACTCTTTCATTCAAATTGTTATAAATCGTTCAACATTTTTGAGATTTCGTCTAATTTTGGAGTTAAAACAATTTCAATTCGACGGTTTTTAGCTTTACCTTCAGGTGAATCATTGCTCATTAAAGGAGCAAATTCACCACGTCCTGCTGCAGTTAAATTTTGTTTATTGATTCCTTTATTTTCTGATAGAATGGTTACAATTGCGGTAGCACGTTTGGTTGACAAATCCCAATTATTTTCTACTCCACCGCCAATGGCTCCAAGTATTTTATCATTGTCGGTATGTCCTTCTATTAATACCGAAATATCTGGATTGTCACTTAATACTTTCCCAACCAGTACAACGGCTTTTTTACCTTCATCATTTACAGCCCAACTTCCCGTTTGAAAAAGTAATTTATTTTCCATTGAAACATATACTTTTCCATTTCTTTGTTCAATGGTTAACCCTTTCCCTTCAAAGGCTTTTAACGATTTTGAAAGTGTTTCTTTCAATTTTTTCATGCTCGCTTCTTTTGCAGCAATATAGGATTCTAATTCGGCTAATCTTTTTGAGCTTGACTCCAATTCAGATTTCAATTTGTTTAATCGGTCTTGTTCTGAAGCCAATGTTTTTCCTTTTGATTCTAATTGTGCCAAAAGTTCTCTGTTTTTATCCATATTGGATTTTAATGCCGCATCGCTATTTTTTTCTAAAGCATTGTAAGAAGACTGAAGTGCTTTCAAATTTTTGTCAGATGCTGAAAAATCTGCTGCTAATTTATCACGTTCGGCTTTAAGTTTGTCACGTTCAGTTTTAGTTGCATTCAAATCCAACTCCAACTGATTTTTGGATTTCGTTAAATCGTCGTTGGCGTCAATTAAGGTTCGGTTTTCCTTTTTTAAATCGGTCAATTTATTTTCCAATTCATTGTAAATTTTTTTGGAAACACATGACGTTGTTAATGAAACAACTATCAATCCTAAAGCAATATTTTTTATCATTTGATGTGGGGTTTTATTATTATTAATTTTCAATTTCTACTACAATTGGGCAATGATCTGAGTGTTTAGCTTCTGGTAAAATAACGGCGCGCGTCATTTTATGTTGTATCGTTTGGCTTACTAAATTGTAATCAATACGCCAACCTTTATTATTTCCTCTGGCTCCAGCGCGATAACTCCACCAAGAATAATTGTGCGGTTCTTTGTTAAAATGTCTGAAACTATCTACAAAACCCGATTTCATAAAGCCATCCAACCATTTTCTTTCAAAAGGCAAAAAGCCCGAAACCGTTGCGTTTCGAATTGGGTCATGAATATCAATTGCCTCATGGCAAATATTATAATCGCCACAAATTACTAAGTTTGGCACTTCTTTTTTTAAATGATTGATATAATTATGAAATTCGTGCATGTACTGAAATTTGTATTCCAAACGGTCACCATTTGTACCTGATGGCAAATACAAACTCATAACAGACAGGTTGTCAAAATCAACCCGAAGGTTTCTTCCTTCAAAATCCATGTGCTGAATTCCCGTTCCATAAACAATGTTTTTAGGTTCTGTTTTACACAAAATAGCCACACCGCTATAGCCTTTTTTTTCAGCAGAAAAGTAATATTGAAAAGGATAACCCGCTGCAGTAATCTCGTCAGTTGGTATTTGCTCCTTTGTAGCCTTAATTTCTTGCAAACAAATTACATCTGGATTGGCTTGTTGTAACCAATCCAAGAAGCCTTTTGTTATGGCGGCTCTAATTCCGTTGACGTTGTATGAAATAATTCTCATGAAAAATTAATTTTGAAGCTCAAAAGTAAATAAAAACCTTAATACTAGTGGCATAATCTTTAAAATTATAATAAATGTTTAACCTTTATGTCAAAAACAAAATTTTTAATACGTTTATAATTAGTTTTGCTATCTTTGTATCTTGGTCTAATTTGAAACTTAATTACATGGGGATAGTTACAGCTAAAGAAGTTGCAAAAGCAATTAATGTTGATAAATATGGTTTTTTGGGCACTTTTGCAGGATGGTTATTGATGAAAGTTCTGAAAATTTCGACTATAAACAAGGTATATAACAAACATAAACACCTTGGCGAAGTTGCATTTTTGAATGCACTTTTGGACGAATTCCAAATTAAATTTGAAATTCCGGAAGAGGATTTTAAACGATTACCAAAAGAAGGCGCTTACATAACCGTTTCCAATCATCCGCTTGGCGGAATTGACGGTATTTTACTTTTAAAATTAATGCTTGACAGAGAGCCTAATTTTAAAATTATTGCCAACTTTTTATTACACCGCATTGAGCCTATGAAGCCCTATATAATGCCTGTAAATCCTTTTGAAAATCATAAAGATAAGCAGTCAAGTGTTATTGGAATTAAAGAAACATTGCGCCATTTGAGTGATGGAAAACCGCTAGGCATGTTCCCTGCAGGCGAGGTTTCTACGTACAAAGATGGTAAACTTGTGGTTGATAAACCTTGGGAAGAAGGTGCTATCAAAGTGATTAGAAAAGCTCAAGTTCCCGTTGTACCCATTTATTTTCATGCAAAAAATAGCGGTTTGTTTTATTTTCTATCCAAAATCAGTGATACACTTCGAACCGCAAAATTGCCCTCCGAACTTTTAACCCAAAAAAATAGAGTTATAAAAGTGCGGATTGGAAAAGCCATTTCTGTAGCTGAACAAAATGAGTACAAATCCATTGAAGACTATTCAGAGTTTTTAAGACGTAAAACCTACATACTTTCAAATGCTTTTGATGAAGGGAATAAGCTACTTAATGTGCCCAACTTTAAAGTGCCTAAAAGCCCGAAAAAAATTGCAATGCCTGCCAATCAAGAAAAAATGATTGAAGAAGTTGCCGAACTCAGAAAAACCGATAGCCGATTATTACAAAGCAAAAATTACGAAGTGTTTTTTTGCAAAGCAGAAGCCATTCCTAACATTGTACACGAAATTGGTTGCTTGCGCGAAATTACTTTTAGAGAAGTAGGCGAAGGAACCAATGAATCCATTGATTTAGACAAATTTGACAAATATTATTACCACATGTTTTTGTGGGATGACGACGCAAAAAAAGTAGCAGGAGCTTACCGCATGGGACTTGGGTCCGAAATTTACCCAAAATATGGTATGGACGGATTTTACCTCAACGACCTCTTCCGATTTGAGCCCGAACTGCACGATATGATGCACCATTCTATCGAAATGGGACGTGCCTTCATTATCAAAGAATACCAACAAAAACCAATGCCATTGTTCTTGCTTTGGCGAGGAATTATACATACCACATTACGTTATCCTGAGCACAACTTTTTGCTTGGAGGAGTTAGTATTAGCAATCAATTTTCTGATTTCTCAAAATCGTTGATGATTGAATTTATGAAATCCAATTATTACGATCCCTACATTGCGCAATATGTACATCCCAAAAAAGCTTTTAAAGTAAAATTAAAAGACGCCGACAAAGACTTTATATTTGATGAAGCCGAAGCCGATTTGAATAAATTTGATAAAATCATCGACGAACTTGAACCAGGTAATTTAAGACTACCGGTGTTAATCAAAAAATACATCAAACAAAATGCCCGATTAGTAGCATTTAATGTAGATCCACTTTTTAACAATAGTGTTGATGGTTTGATGTACATCCGAATTGCAGATATCCCAGAAAGCACCATGAAACCCGTAATGGAAGAATTTCAGGCCGAATTGGAACGAAAATTGAGCGAAAAACAAGAGTAGTTGAAATAGTGAGTTAATTACTAGTTACTATTCACTCAAAAAAGCCTTTATCTTATCCACAATAACCTGTGCCAATTTCTCATGACTTTCAAACGTCCATCCGGCAATGTGTGGCGTTAAAAGAACATTTTCTGCTTGAAGCAAATAACTAAACGCTTCGGGTTTGTCTTCTGTTATGAATAGATTTTCAAAAGATAATTTTTCATATTCCAACACATCCAAGGCAGCACCTAGTACTTTACCTTGTTGCAATGCAGTCACCAAATCGGCTGTTTCTACATTGTTTCCACGAGATGTATTAATGAACCAAAAAGGCTTTTGAAACGAATTAATAAAGTCCAAATTCACCATTTTGTGTGTATCAGGTGTCCACGGAAGGTGCAAACTCAACACATCTATTTGTTGCTTAAAATATTCCAAATCAACTTGTTGCGCATTGGCATCGCCTACCTGTTCTTGAATGTCATAGCAAATTACTTTTACATCAAACCCACGCAGTTTTTTGGCAAACGATTTTCCCATGTTGCCATAACCAATAATTCCGATTGTTTTATGTTCTAGTTCAAATCCTCTGTTGCCTTCGCGAATCCATTTGCCGTTGCGCACCATTTTATCGGCACGATTTAATTTATTCATGATGGAAAGTAACATACCAAGCGCATGCTCCCCCACCGCATTGGCATTACCTTCTGGAGCTGCAATAAGTTGGATTCCTTTTTGAGTAGCATACTCACAATCAATACTTTCTAATCCCGCACCAACACGAGCAATAAACTGTAATTGAGTCGCCTTATCCAAAAAAGTTTTGTCTATTTTAAAGCGACTTCGAATTACAATTCCGTGATAGTTTTGGATTTTAGCTTCAATTTGCTCCTTAGTTGAAGTAAAATCTTCTTCATTCGTGAATCCAGCTTGATGGAGTTGGTCCCACAACAACGGATGATTAGAATCGATATGCAGAATTTTTATGTCTTGAGGTTTCAAAATAATGATATTTTTTGTTGTGATAAAGGTAGTTAATTTTTTTCATTTGGGCGCCTCATCCGCCCTCCATTCCCGCTTTTTTTGCTTGGTGGCATTGCCCATGCAGCAACCGCCCAAGGGGCAATGCCACCAAGCAAAAAAGAGCTCCATTCAGGTCGGGGCGCGGGTACACGTTTCATAACCAATATTTCACCACATACACC